>Ga0265295_1002516_pt1 | contig 28839 bp, 24 predicted proteins | sample Munlansysbiofilm_FD_192503 | JGI IMG/M metagenome (GOLD analysis project Ga0265295, IMG submission 192503) | Leachate microbial communities from a municipal landfill in Southern Ontario, Canada - Methane capture system biofilm | ecosystem: Engineered > Solid waste > Landfill > Unclassified ... | reverse complement strand
TATCAAGATGGCTTAATGAAGCCCCAATATGGATTTTGCCTATCTGAGTCTCAGGCTATGTCAACTTTCTCTACCCCCAGTATCCTAAACCCTTCCCTATTTTTTTAGAGTACAATTAACTAAGCTTAAGGCTGCTATTATCTTGTATTTGCAGGAGGATCTTGGCTGAAACCATCGGTAAGGATAGTATAAACCGATGAGGCAGAATAGTAGAGAGAAAAAAAACCCCCTATAATAAGGGGGCTAAGTATAGAAGTATGCTTATGAGCCAAAGATGCCAAGCAACACGCCGGCTGCTACGGCAGAACCCACTACGCCTGCCACGTTTGGTGCCATAGCATGCATAAGCAGATAATTTGCTTTATCGTATTGCTGTCCAATCATTTGAACAACGCGGGCAGATGCGGGAACGGCTGAAACTCCTGCTGCACCTATCAGAGGATTGATCTTGTTTTTTGAGATAAGATTGATAACTTTGGCAAAGATTATTCCGGCGGCAGTTGCTACGCAAAAACTGGCGGCTCCCAAAATGAATATTTTGATGGTATTTGGCGTTAAGAATACTGCAGCAGTGGTTTTTGCGCCAACGGTAAGCCCAATCAAAACAGTTACAACATCAATCAGAACGGATCTGGCACTTATGGCAAGGCGATCTGTTACTCCGCATTCTTTAAGAAGATTGCCCAAAAACAGCATAGCCAGTAATACAACAGATCCCGGGGCAATAAATGAGGTTACGATAAAAGCCACGATAGGGAAAAAGATCTTTTCTTTCTTTGTTACCACACGTAATGCCTTCATGCGGATAACACGTTCCTTCTTGGTTGTTAGCAGTCTCATTATGGGCGGTTGAATAACCGGCACTAAAGCCATATATGAATAAGCTGCGAGGGCAATTGAGCCCAAAAGATGGGGTGCCATTTTGGAAGCAAGGAAAATGGATGTGGGGCCGTCTGCTCCACCAATTATACCAATTGAAGCTGCTTCAAGAATAGTGAATCCCAGTAAGATTGACCCCATGAAAGTGGCAAAAATTCCAAATTGAGCAGCGGCGCCCAAAAGGATTAAGCGGGGATTTGCGATCAGAGCAGTGAAATCGGTCATAGCTCCCACACCCAAAAAGATTAATGAAGGATAGATGCCTTTGCTAACCCCAAAATAGAGATATGATAGTACGGAGCCTTCACTTTCAACTCCCAATCCCTGAGCTGAAACTCCGGGGATATTGCCAACGATCATGCCAAATCCGATTGGTACTAGAAGCAGGGGTTCAAATTCTTTGCTAATTCCCAAATAGACAAATAGTAAGCCGGCGGCAATCATAACAATATTGCCCAACTCTACGTTTAGGAAACCTGTAGTTTGAATAAATTGCATCAATTCTTGCATGACTTATCCTTCCAATTCTATCAGAGGATCGCCTTCTTGTACGTTATCGCCTCTGTTAATATGGATTTTGCTAACCTTGCCGCTGCGCAAGAAATGGATATCGGATTCCATCTTCATGGCTTCTAATACAAGAGCTACATCACCCTCATTTACGCTTTGACCGAGGCTTACCTTAACGTCTATTATTGTTCCTGGAATTGGGGCACTTAGAACTAGATCATCTGAGTTAGGTTGAGGAGCTACAACCGGTTGGAAGTTTGCCGTATTTTGCGGTTTATTGTGTTTGCGAGTGGTAGAGGGGGCAGTTTTTACCTCCTCTCCTTCAAGTATCATCAGAATGTCTCCTTCTTGAACCAAAGAGCGTTCTTTTACAGATATTTTGCTTACCTTAGCATCAATGGGCGAAGCAATTTCCGATTCCATCTTCATGGCCTCAATAGTGGCTATGGTCTGACCGCATTTAACTTCGTCTCCCTCTTTAACGGGAATGGAAACGATAACGCCGGGTAATGGAGCGCGCATTTCTCCTGAACCCAAGTCGAAATCACTGCTAAAGCTTGGAGCCATAGGTACAGCTTTTTCCTGCCCTCCCAGTTTGGGTACGTCGGAGCTGTGATCTTCTTCGATTTGAACCAAATAGTCATGACCGTTGATATTTATCTTGGCATGGGTGCTGCTATACTCCACGATACGGGCATCATAGCGCTCGCCGTTAATTAATAATTTATAGCTTTTCATCGGGGTCTCCTTAACGAGTTCATTTCACGGTTTGGCATGGCGAGCACGGCACTTGCTTTCCACTGATTGGTGGGAGTGCGGCGGAAAGTGAGCACCATCTTGCGGCGTTCCTCCAAGTCCATTTTGTGCAGATGGAGGGCAGTGATGGCGGCAACAATCACATTACTGCTAATCGTTTTAGGGGCAGCTTTCACTTTTCCTGCGGGGTTGAGTGTGATGGTTTTTGGGCTTTTTTTCTTTTTGTTGATATGAACCAATTGGCCAATAATCAAACTTATGAGGATTAGTGCAGAAAAAACAACCAACATACCAACCATCATAACAGATCCGGCATACCCGGTTATGTTGTCGTTAAAATCTATACTGATGTCACGAATCGTATCCAGATCTATCTCCAAAGCTTGCAAGGACATACGGTCTGGATATTTATTAAGAGGATCATCGTAACCAAGCATCAATTTCAGCTTTTGGATGGGCATATTGAGGGTTGCAGAAACCTCAGACAGAGTGCTGCGCTCGTTATATCCGTATAAAACACTTTGTTTGGCCAAAAAAGCTCGATATGGAGTTATTCCTAACTTGCGTAGGGTCATGGCATCCAAAGCCAGGTTTTCCGATTCTAAGTTAAGAGCTTGTTTCCAGTCTTTTATGTTGCTTATCTTTAACTTTTGCGCCACGTCTTGGAGCGTGTTGCTATCACGAAAACCAAATTCGGAGGCAATTTCCTGCTCACGCACCAGCGCAATCGAATCTGCTGCTGCTTGTTCCTGAGATAGCGAATTGATTTGAGCAAAGAGCCATAATGGCATCAGGCTCAGAATTAAAAGCAATGTTTTCTGCATTCTAAACACCTATAAGGGGATGTTTCCGTGTTTGCGTGGAGGAATGCTGTCCTTTTTATTGGCCAGCATTTCCAATGCTCTAATAAGCCGGAAACGGGTTTGTGAAGGCTCAATAATATCATCAATATATCCACGTTCAGCCGCCCGGTAGGGATTCGAAAATGCATCCCGATACTCTTCCTCGCGATCTTTCAACACTTGTTTGGGATTCTCGCTATCTTTTGCTTCCTTGCGGAAGATAACTTCTACTGCTCCTTTGGGACCCATTACCGCTATCTCCGCCGAAGGCCAGGCATAAACCAAATCTGCCCTCATGTGTCGGCTGTTCATCACACAATATGCACCGCCATACGCCTTGCGTATAATCACGGTAATTTTGGGAACCGTTGCTTCGGCGAAGGAATAGAGCAGTTTTGCTCCATTGCGGATGATGCCATTGTGCTCTTGAGAAGTGCCGGGTAGGAAGCCGGGAACGTCCTCAAAAACAAGTAGAGGGATGTTGAAGGCATCACAAAAACGTACAAATCGAGCACCTTTGATGGATGCATCTATATCCAATACTCCGGCTAGTATTTTAGGTTGATTTGCCACCAATCCAACTGTGTGTCCATTCAATCTGCCAAAACCTACTATGATGTTTTGTGCGAAGTTGCTCATTACAGGTAAAAACTCTCCGTCGTCCATCACAGGATATATAACATCCAAAATGTCGTAGGGTTTGTTAGGATTGTCGGGAATAACATCATCAAGCTCTGAGCAAGAACGTGTAACCGGATCGGGGCTTGGGAATACAGGTGGGTCTTCCATATTGTTGCTTGGCAAATACGATAGCAGCTTTTTGATGAGCAATAGAGTTTCTTCTTCACTGTTGGTCATAAAATGCGCCACACCGCTTTTACTGGAATGGATCTTGGCGCCGCCGAGATCGGCGATACTCACGGTTTCGTTTAGGACTGTTTTCACTACTTTGGGGCCGGTTACGAACATATAGCTGTTGTTTTTCTCCATTACTACAAAGTCTGTTATGGCAGGAGAATAAACTGCTCCCCCAGCACAAGGACCTAATATTGCAGAGATTTGGGGAATTACGCCACTTGCCATTACATTGCGCCAAAAGATTTCGGCATATCCAGCAAGAGCATCAACACCTTCTTGAATGCGGGCTCCACCAGAGTCGTTAAGTCCAATGAGTGGGCGCCCATTCTTGAGAGCCATATCCATGATCTTGCATATTTTCTCAGCGTATGTTTTGGAGAGAGATCCGCCAAAAACTGTGAAATCCTGGGCAAAGATATAAACAACTCTTCCGTTGATAGTTGCACTCCCGGTTACAACTCCATCCCCGTCATAAGAAGTTTTATCCATTTCGAAATTGGTGCATTGATGTTTCATGAAGAGGTCAAACTCTTCAAAGCTGTCAGGATCCACCAGTAGCTTAATCCGCTCACGGGCAGTAAGCTTACCCTTCTCATGCTGCTCGGTGATGCGCTTTTCGCCTCCGCCTAACAGAGCTTTTTGTCGGCGGATTCTTAAGGTATCTAGAGGTTTTGCATTCTGCATTTTAATATCTATCCTTATTCCAATTTTTTCAGTAATCTCATATTGAACCATCTTTTTAAATCCCTGCCATTAGTAAAGAGAAATCTATGGCAATTTAGCTTTGAATGAAGAAAAGCTCATCGAAGGAAAAGGATTGACGAGAAAGCTGAACTCTATAAGATTGTATTAAAGTAAAAATTACAAAAGATAAGGAGCGGAAATGCAAGATAATCCCTTACTACGCAAAGAGAACGATCATCGTCTGAAGGCTATTCCTTTCGATGAGATAAAGCTCGAACACTTCATGCCCGCATTTGAAGAAGGGTTAAGAATCGCCAAAGCAGATATTGAAGCAATCAAGAACAATCCCGAACAACCTACTTTCGAAAACACAATTCTTGCCATGGATATGAGCGGAGTGGAGTTAGATTATGCGTCTACGGTTTATTTTAATCTCTTAGGTGCTCATTCCAATGCCGAGTTTAAGGCTTTGGCACAGAAAATATCCCCCATGCTTGCAGAATTTAGCTCTTCAATAGCCACCGATCCCAAGATCTTTGAACGAGTAAAGGCAGTGTATGAACAGGAAGTAGCAGGCAAATCCCAACCAAATTTGCCAAGCGATATAGATGATAAAGAGACAATGCGCAAAGCAGAACGCTATCGCTTGATAGAGAGGAGCTATAAGAGTTTTATTCGCGGCGGTGCTTTACTGAATGATGCCGATAAAAAGCGCTTTACCGAAATAGCGATGGAGCTTTCTAAGCTTTCACCCAAATTTAGTGATAATGTATTGAATGCCACCAACGCTTTTGAACTGCACATTACAGACCCTAAAGATTTGGAAGGGATGCCTCAAGGTGCTTTGGATGCCGCAGAATATACTGCCAAAAAGAAGGGCAAAGATGGTGGATGGCTTTTTACTTTGCAACCTTCCAGCGTGATGCCGCTATTGACATATTGCAAAAACCGAGAAATCCGCCGCAAAATCTCTTTGGCATACAGTTCAAGGGCATTCCGTGACGATTTTGACAACCAAGAAAACATCAAGCGCACCCTGCTTCTACGCAAAGAGCGAGCAAAGATATTGGGCTATCAGAATCATGCCGACTACGTATTGGAAGATCGCATGGCGGCAAGTGTTGATAATGCGCGCAGTTTTTTAGATCAAATTTACGAAGTAGCGTATCCTGCCGCTCAAAAAGAGCGAGATGAAGTGGCCAAATTTGCCAAAGAGCTTGATGGCATTGAAGAATTGATGGGATGGGATTGGGGTTATTACAGCAACAAACTCAAAGAAAAACTCTTTGCCTACGATCCCGAAGAATTACGACCCTGGTTTAAGGTGGAAAACGTTATTGATGGTCTCTTCACTGTTACCCAAAAGATATATGGAATTACCATGAAACAGGTTTACGATGTGCCAGTGTATCATGAAGATGTAACAACTTGGGAAGCCCATGATGCAGACGGTAGCTATTTAGGCTTGTTATATATAGATATCTTTCCCAGAGAAACCAAGCGGGGCGGAGCCTGGAAAAGCAGTTTACAAGGGCAGGGACTCCATCATGATGGCATGCGCAGACCCCAAGTAATGATTGTGGGAAGCCTTACTCCTTCTACCGATAAGAGCCCTTCACTCCTCCGTTTGGATGAAGCTCGTACTATCTTCCACGAATTTGGACATGCCTTGCATTCGCTATTGGCAGATGGATACTATAAATCTCTTTCGGGAACTTCTGTATTATGGGATTTTGTGGAGTTGCCAAGTCAGATTATGGAAAACTGGTTATTGGAAAAAGAAGCTTTGAATCTCTTCGCTCGTCATTATGAAACCGGAGAGCCTTTACCAATAGAGCTTTTAGATAAAGTTATTGCCGCCAAGAACTTCAATGCCGGCTATGCCAATGTTGGTCAATTACGCTATGCAAATCTGGATTTTGATTGGCACTTGACAGATCCCACAAAGATAAACGATATAAACGAATTTGAGCGTGAGCATACCGAACGCTTTACCTTATTACCTCCAGTGGAAGGAACCAATACTAGCTGTGCTTTCGCCCATATTTTTGCCGGTGGATATGCAGCGGGATACTATTCCTATAAATGGGCAGAAGCTCTAGAGGCAGATGCTTGGAGCATGTTTGTCGAAAACGGTATTTTCGATCAAAACACAGCACAAAAATTCCGCAAGTACATCCTTAGTAGGGGTAATGCATTCCATCCGCAAGAGCTTTTTGAAGCCTTCCGAGGACGCCCTCTGGATCCGGAAGCCTTACTTAAAAGAGATGGACTTATCTAAACTCTGTAAAAGATTGTGGGCGGTTACATAAGTAATCGCCCTTTGTTAATTGTCTTAATTTCTTTGGATTGGGATTTCTACTGCTTCAAAAAGCCAGCATCAATAGCGAACGAACCTCTTCTTTTTCTAGCTTGAACACTCCTCCGATGGTCGGCTGAATCATAATCATACTCAAAAGAACACTCAGGTCATCTTGTTTGATGCCCAAATCTCTTAGAGTTGTAGCCATTCCCCAACTATGTAATTTGTCCCTAAAGCGTTTTACGGCCAAAGCAATGCTATCTTCTTTCCAAACGTTTTTTGCCCAGCGTAAAAAGCGGGTGGGATTTTTTTCGCTAAGATATTCTATCCAAGCAGGGAAAATAACTCCCAATCCAGCTCCATGAGCAATATTTGGATGCAAGGCACTGAAAGAGTGTTCAATACCATGACAAGCCCAATCCCCACCGTGCATACCCACTCCACTAATACCATTCAGTGCCAGAGTAGCACTCCACGCCAAATTACCTCGAGCAACATGATCTTCCGGATTTTGCTGTAACCGGTCTGTCATCTCTGCTATTGTATGCAGCAGAGCTTCGTTGATTGCTAAGGTACTCAAAGCTTGTTCATCGGCAAAGTAGTACTCCAATATATGCGCCGTGGCATCCATAGCACCATTAGCAGTCTGATAGAAGGGAAGTGTGCTTTGTAATGTAGGATCGATAATACTTAGGCGTGGATACAGCGCAGGCGAAAACATGCCAAACTTTTCTTTGGTAGCGGTATTGGTGATTACAGCATTTCCATTCATTTCGCTTCCGGTTGCCGAAAAAGTAAGCACGGTATATATTGGCAATGCTTGTTGCACAGGTGTATTACTTATAAAAGCCTGCCAGGGATCTTCCAGATAAAACCCCGCCGCCACTGCTTTTGCCGTATCTATTACCGATCCTCCACCGGCGGCAATAATTGCCTGAGCTTCAGATTGTTTTAAGGTTTGTAGAATCTCATTTACTTTATCTAAAGTGGGATTTGCTCGCACACCCCAGCATTCAACTAATTCTATATCTACGGCTTTCATGCTGTTGATTATCTGATTGTATGCTCCATTCTTTTTTAGCGATCCGCCTCCTGCTATCAACAGGCACTTAGTGATGCCATCGCGTTTTATAAACTTGCCCAAATTTCCAATCTGGTTTTCACCAAAATTAATTCTTGTGGGGTTGTGGAAACTGAAGGCTTCCATTTATATCTCCTTATCTAACTACAACTTGATGCTAAATCCCACCGTTGCATAATGAATTGCGGCAAAGGTATATACTTCATCGTTGTCGCTACCGCCTTCTAAAAGTCGATACCCAGTCCGCATATTTAGTTTGTTGTTGATGGTGAAATCTAAGCCCAAAAAAACATCTTCTGCCCTGCCATAGGGTGAGCCCAATCCTTCTGCTTCCAATACCAATTCCAGCTCTTCCATAACCTTATACCCCAAATCCATATTTATCAAAGGCACAAAGCCCGTATTGGTTTTTGTGGAACGCTTATTTGTGCTTTCCAAAAGAATTTCGGCATCACGTATCTTAGCTGCTACTCCCACAGATTTTAATATTATCAGCCGTTTGGGGAAGATGTAACGATAGCCCAAACGGTAGGAATCAAACCGATATTCCGCATTGATGGATTCACCCTCGTTAAATAGCACACCTTCATACATTATATCTTGTTTCAAAATTCCCTTCGGCTTCAGGGTTAGTGGCGCCGCTAAAAGTGAAATCCGGTGACGTGGATGTGGTTGATAGTGTAACAACAATCTACTACTAAATCCCGGATTGGTTTCCAATTCGTCTTTGAACGATAGAAGAGGACTGTTATTATCCTTGTTGGGGCTACGAACGTCGTTGTAACCGGTAAAAGCTGCGCCCAATTCTGTTTCTATTCTGAATTTACTTTCTGCCCAAAGTCCCATGCTTAGTAACATGATGATTATAATTACTGCAATTTTTTTCATATCTGCCTCAAGTAGCTTTTTTGTATATAAGATAAACCAAAGAGAGCTTTATGCAATTACTATCGCTCTTTATCAACACCGCTAAACAGCAATTTATGCGATAATGTTTCAGTGTATTCTAAGAGCTAAAATATCTAATGAGACAATCTGCGAGATCTATCTTATTATATGAAAAGTCCGTTGAATAATCGGAGCATAGAGTTGGTTCCCATACTACAATGTTGGTGGATGGACATAGGTGCGGTCAAAAAAAGCCCACCAAACCGAGATCTCGTGCATAAAATTCTGCCTTATATGGATGGGCACCGGTCTCATGAAGCATAAATTAGCCAAGGTTAAAGTTGAGATACTCCTGTGCAAACAAGAAGATGCCAGCTTGAAATATCGCTATTGCTGCGACAAAGCGGTGTGTTTGACCTTTGTCAGAAATCTAAGTAGGGTGCAGCATCTGTAAAATAATGCACTTAGCTGTAACTGGAAAAAGGATAAAAGAGCCCAAGAGCACATGGAAAAATTCGTTTGCTTTAACCTGCGGGGATCAATATCATATATAAAAGATAGATATTTATTTATAAGATGAGGTAATATAATATGCAATTACAAATTGGAATTGATGGTATGCATTGTGCCTCCTGTAGCGCCAATGTAGAGAAAAGTTTGAATGCGCTAAAGGGGGTTAGCACGGCACATGTGAATCTTGCCTTAGAAGAAGCAATGGTAGAATTTGATGAGCACAAAGTGGATAAGGCAAGGATACTTAAAAGCATTACCGATCTTGGCTTTAAGATTCGAGATAGTCTTCATATTGATGAAGATGAGCAGATAAGCAAGATGCATATAGCACGCAAACGCATGACAATCAGTTGGATAATTACTGCAATTGTAGTTTTATTGATGATTCCTCACATGTTTTTCGGTGGGGAGATAATTGATCATATAGCTGATGCATGGATTATGTTTGCTCTTTCGCTGTCGGCGATGCTATTCCCGGCGAGACACGTGTATGTATCGGCATTCAAATCGGTGAAAAGTAGGGCAGCAAATATGGATGTATTGATTGCTTTGGGCACGATTTCCTCTTTGATGGTAAGTCCTCTATCTTTGGTGGTAAAAGGTATATCTGCTCACGATTTTGCCGGTATCGCGGCAATGATCCTTTCTTTCCATCTTACAGGAAGATATCTGGAAAGTAGAGCAAGGGGAAAGGCATCGGAAGCAATCCGAAAACTGATCTCACTGGGGGCGAAAACTGCAATTTTAATGGTTGATGGTCAAGAAAAGGAAGTGCCAATCCATCGAATAAAAGAAGGGGATATCTTTGTGGTGAAACCGGGATCAAAAGTGCCAACAGATGGAATTATAACAGAAGGTAGCAGTGCTTTGGACGAATCTTTGGCGACTGGGGAATCTATGCCGGTTATGCGCAGCCAGGGAGATATGGTTTTGGGTGCAACGATCAATCTGGAGGGATATTTTAAAGCAAAAGCCAGCAAGATTGGTAGCGAAACCTTTTTGGCACAAGTAATAAGGATGGTAAGTGAAGCACAGCATTCCAAGGTTCCAATCCAACTTCTTGCCGATAAGATAACTGCGATATTTGTTCCGGTTATATTGCTTTTGGCAGTTTCAGTATTTGTTGCGTGGTTAGTATTCCCCGGTTTTATGGCTACCATTGCCGCCACAATACTATCTGTACTGCCGCTTTCTCTGCCCTCGCAGGGACTTGCGGCTGCTTTAATGGCAACAATTGCAACTTTGGTGATTGCCTGTCCTTGTGCACTTGGTTTGGCTACTCCAACGGCATTGATGGTAGGTTCTGGGATAGGGGCGAATAATGGCATCCTCATTCGCAGTGGCGAAGCTTTGCAACGCATGAAAGATGTGAATACCGTTCTATTGGATAAGACTGGTACGCTTACTCAAGGTAAACCTGAACTTATTAAGATGCAGTCTGTTATGGGTAGCGATAGCGATAATATGAGCCTGGTGTATTCTTTGGAAAACTCCAGCGAACATCCTTTGGCAGAAGCCTTCAAAACTGCCGCCAAGGCGGGAAAGCACCAATTGCTGCCGGTGAAAAACTTTGCAGCAAGCGTCGGAAAAGGAATATCCGGATATATTGGGGCAAAAAAATACTATGCCGGAAGTGAAAGCTGGCTGAAAAGCTTGGGCATCGAGAGTCAGATCCACCCAGAGCCAGATTTATCTTATGCGGGGAAGATATATTTGGCAGACGAAAGCTCGGTATTGGCATTGTTCTATGTGGCAGATACCATTCGCGACGAAGCACAAGAGATGGTAAAAAGTTTGCGTGCCAAAGGCATCAACCCTATTATGATGAGTGGCGATAACGATAAGACCGCCAAGGCGATAGCACAAAAGTGCGGCATCACCGAAGTTATGGCAAACGTGTTGCCAGCAGACAAGGCAGGTAAAGTGAAACAACTGCAGGCAGAAGGGAGAGTGGTGGCAATGATTGGAGATGGCATAAACGACGCTCCGGCACTGAAACAAGCGGATATTGGCATTGCCATGGGAATGGGGACGGATATTGCAATTGAAGCAGCAGACATCACAATATTACGCGGAGATCTAAGATTGATTCCACTTACGCTAAAGCTTTCGATAAGTACTTTTTCCAAGATTCGTCAAAATCTTTTTTGGGCTTTTTTCTATAATCTGATTGCCATTCCATTGGCAGCTTTTGGAGTTTTGCACCCGGTAATAGCCGAAATAGCGATGGCATTAAGTTCCATTACGGTAGTTAGCAATGCCAATCTGTTAAAGAGAAAATTTGTTGCTCGATAAGAGTTTACGAGATGAATAAGTAAGAGAAGAGCGGCAAAAGCTACTCTTCCTTTTTTATATGTTCCCGCTGAGAAATTGCTTCCGATATATATGTGAATTTTGTCGTTTAAACTAGTTTCTAAGAAAAAATACTTGACCTTTAAAGCATAAGTTTTATAGGGGATTTGAAGTATTTAATGGAGAATATATGAATATTCACTTTCGTGATGTGCAGGCGGGCAGTGTAGAAGCAAGAGCGATTCTTGAGATCGCAGAAGGCGTTTTTTTGAATGAAGTTACGATCCTAAATATTGAGGGTGAGATTGTAGTGGAATTTCCCAAAAAAAGCTTTGTGGGTAAGAACAAGCGGACATTTTATATCGATATTATAACCTTTGAAGATATAGACAAACGCATAGTGTGGGAGCTTGAAATTAAAGAAGCTTACAAAACTTGGCGAAAAAACAACAAAAAAGTCTTGGTTTACGAAGAAAAATAAAGATAAATGGAGGATCAAAATGATCACCAACTTGCATGAAGCACTATCCACCAATATAAAGGGGATGAAGCGTTCAGCAATTCGTGAGTTACTTAAATACCTCGGTACTCCCGGATTGATTTCTTTCAGCGGTGGTTTTCCCAGTCCACTCACTTTCCCAACCGTAGAACTAAAACAAATAATGAATGAAGTAATGGATACGGAAGCTGCCAGCGCATTGCAGTATGGACCCACCGAAGGCGATATTTTGTTGCGCACCCTTCTTGCAGATCGATACAAAGCCCAAGGCGTGGATGTAAGCGTGGAAAATTTAATTATTACCACTGCATCACAACAGGCTTTGGACCTCATTGGTAAGATGTTTATCGATCGCGGAGATTATGTGATCGTAGGTTTACCATCATATTTGGGGGGGCTTTCTGCATTCAACTCTTATGGTGCCAAAATGATAGGTATTCCTATGGATGATCAGGGCGAAGATCCCGTAATCTTAGAAACTGAACTCAAGAAGTTGAAAGATATGGGTAAAAAGCCAAAATTCATCTATCTGATCCCGGATTTCCAAAATCCAGCCGGAGTAACGATGACCGAACAACGCAGAAAAGAGATCATCGCTTTGGCACATAAGTATGATGTGATTATCATCGAAGACAGCCCTTATCGAGAACTGCGCTACGAAGGTACCACTCAAAAAACTATGTATGAACTTGATGGAACCGGTCATGTAGTAATGTTGGGCACTTTTTCCAAAATCTTCTGCCCTGGCTTTCGTATCGGTTGGGTGGTAGGACATCCCGAAGTATTGGATAAAATTGTGGTAGGCAAACAAGCTACAGATCTCTGTACCCCTCCATTTACGCAAAGAATTGCTGCTCGCTACATCGAAAAAGGCTTACTAGACCCTAAGATTGAAGAGATTCGTAAGATGTATTCGGTAAAGCAAAAAGGCTTCTTGCAAGCCCTTGAAAAGTATATGCCAGAAGAAATTACATGGACCAAGCCTGAAGGCGGTCTCTTTATGATGGCATTTGCCCCTGATCACTTGGATACCAATGCGCTGTTATTAGATTGCATCAAGGAAGCAAAGGTGGCGTATGTGGCGGGAACCTCATTCTTCTGCGACGGTGGTGGCACCAATACCATGCGTTTGAACTTCTCGTACGAGACCCTGGAAAAGAATGAAGAAGGCGCAAAACGTTTGGGTGACTTCTTTAAACATAAACTCAGTAAATAGTACAAAATATACATAAATAACTGGAGGAATGATGTCCAATAAAGTCATTAAAGACCGTATGGGCATGATCATCAAAGAGGAAGACACTCCGGAGAAGATGGAGGTGGAACTCACCGAAGTCAAAGCACCCGGTGAGAAAGACTCCCCTGTATTGATCTATTATAATTGGTGTAAGAGGTGCGGAATATGCGTAGCTTTTTGCCCCACCGGCTGCTTGGGCTTAAAGAGCGATGGCTCGCCTTATGTGCAAGCTCCGGAGAAATGTATCCATTGCGAAACCTGTGATCGGCTCTGCCCAGATTTTGCCATCACCGGAGCGAAGGAGAAGTAATGTTAAAAAAAGAAAAAAGCAAAACCTTAAAATCCACAAGAACAAAAACTAGTAAGGGCAAAACTAAAAGTACAGCTGTAAAGCAGGACTCAAAACTTAATGAACTGCAAACAGACCGCGAGCGTAAAACTGTTATCATGCAAGGAAATGAAGCGGTTGCTTACGGAGCTCTGGATGCCGGAGTTAACTTTTTTGCCGGATATCCTATTACTCCTTCAACCGAAATTGCCGAAATACTGGCCGCAGAATTACCCAAGCGCGGTGGTACATTTATCCAAATGGAAGACGAAATTGCCTCCATTTGTGCCATTACAGGAGCTTCTCTGGCTGGGGCGAAATCTTTAACTGCCACTAGCGGTCCGGGTTTCTCGCTTATGCAAGAAGGAATAGGTTTCGCAAAAATTACCGAAACCCCCTGTGTAGTGGTTAATGTGCAACGCATGGGTCCTTCAACCGGAATGCCAACAAGCCCCGCTCAGGGCGATATTATGCAGTCTCGGTGGGGCAGTCATGGCGATTCCCCAGCGATTGTGTTATATCCCGATAGCGTGAAAGAGAGCTATGAGCTTACGATACGCTCAGTGAATCTTTCTGAAAAATACCGTACTTGCGTTATCTTGCTCTTAGATGAAGTATTGGGACACATGCGTGAATCCGTACGCTTGCCAGATATTGCAAACGCAAGAGTGATAAACAGAATCAAACCAACCGTACCGCCACACTGGTATAAACACTACGATGAAAACCAGAAATATCTTTCTCCTTTGGCAAGTTACGGCGATGGATATAGATTTCATGTAACCGGGCTTACCCACGATGCGCATGGATTTCCTACCAATAAATCTACCGAAGCAGGTGAGATGATGGAACGTCTGCGCAAAAAAATATCTTACAATATCAGAGATTTAGTACAGATTGAAAGCCACGAAATGGACGATGCCAGAATAGCCATTTTTGCTGCCGGTATTACCGCCCGCGCTGCCAAAGCCGCTATTGCAATGGCACGCCACGAAGGCATCAAAGTAGGGCTTTTACGTCCGCTTACCATTTGGCCATTTCCAGATGATGCGGTGCGTAAAATGCTGCGAGATGTAGAAACGGTAATTGTACCGGAACTCAATCAAGGACAGCTCATCCACGAAATCCGCCGCCTTACCAAAGATAAGAGCGATAGCGATGTGCTTACCATTCAACGCGTGAACGGACAGCTAATTACGCCTAACGATATTCTACGCAAGATCAAGGAGGTAAGCTAAGATGGCTAATATTCCGCTAAAAATAGTGCATCAATATCTGCGTCACGACAAGAAATTCCCGCACGTATGGTGTGCTGGATGTAGTAATGGTATTGTTTTGGGTGCCATCATAAGAGCCATAGCCTCTATGAATCTCAATCAGGACGAAGTGGTTATGGTTTCGGGAATTGGTTGTTCATCTCGCATGCCAGTTTATATTGATCTCAACACGCTACACACACTACATGGTCGTTCCATCGCTTTTGCCACAGGCATTAAGATGCATAAACCTTATATGAAAGTGATAGTAGTTACGGGCGATGGTGATTGTACGGCAATAGGGGGTAATCATCTAATTCATGCTGCCCGTAGAAATATTGATCTTAGTGTGATTCTGATCAACAACAATATCTATGGCATGACTGGTGGACAGTGCTCACCTACAACTCCTCACGAAGCTATAGCAACTACAGCCCCCTATGGCAACATAGAACCTGAGTTTAGCATCTGCGATCTTGCCATGGGTGCCGGTGCATCTTTTGTGGCACGCACAACCGCTTTCCACGTTGTGGAAATGCAGAATTACTTCCAGGCTGCAATGGAGCATCCCGGATTTTCTCTGATAGAAGTAATCTCCGCATGTCCAGTTATTTACGGTCGCCTCAACAAAAAAGGTGGAGCTCCGCAGATGATGAAGGAATTTAGGGATAACTCCATTCCCTACACAGCGGTTGACAAACTCCCTCCGGAAAAAGTAGCAGGAAAGATTATCCGCGGGATATTGCGCAAAGAAATCAAGCCAGAATATTGCGCTGCCTATGCCGATTTAGTTGCCAGAGTTGCAGATAAGGGGGATGAACAATGAAAAGAAGTTACGAAATCCGCCTTTCCGGGAGCGGAGGACAGGGTTTAATTCTTGCCGGAATTATTCTTGCCCGTGCCGCCGTGATAGATAAACACAAAGTTACCCAAACCCAAAGCTACGGTCCAGAATCCCGGGGTGGATATTCTCGTGCCGACGTAATCATCAGTGACAAAGAGATTTACTTTCCTGAGGCAACAAACTTCAATTGTCTGCTCGCACTCACTCAAGAAGCATGCGATAAGTATCTCTTCGATCTGCGCGATACCGGAATCCTGATTATTGATACTACTTACGTCAAGAATCTGGCATTAGCGGCTGACAACACCTATGAATTGCCTTTTACGGAAATTGCTCAGAAACAGCTTGGCAGTGCTATTACTACCAATGTGCTTTCGCTGGCATTTTTGGTGAAAGTAACACAGATAGTTAGCGAATCCGCTCTGGAAACCTCTCTGCGCGAAAGCGTGAAACCCGCCTTTGTAGATTTGAATCTCAAAGCCATGAAATTGGGCTTCAAGCTGGCTACAGAATACGGCAAGTAAGGAGCTCATGATGCTAAAACACATCAGCCATATCGGGATTGCAGTAAAAAATCTGGAAGAAGGAATTGCCTTTTACCAAAAGCTTGGCCTTACTCTCGAGGGAACCGAAGAAGTTCCATCACAGATGGTGAGAGTTGCTTTTTTCCCAATCGGAGATACAAGAATTGAACTGCTTGCTCCTACTTCTGAGGAAAGCCCTATCGCCAAATTCATCGAGAAAAAAGGCGAAGGCATTCAGCATATTGCCTTTGCGGTAGATGATCTTCCTCAAACTCTTAAAAACACCGAAGAAGATGGAATCCGACTTATCGACAAAGAACCCCGACCAGGAGCGCATGGCGCCGATATAGCTTTTCTACACCCCAAATCCACTGGCGGTGTGCTTATAGAATTCTGTAAAGAAAAACACTGATTAACATTATATCGCCTTGACGGAGCCCTAAAAAGCTCCGTCTTTGCTTTGCAAAAATCAGAAACCATCCAAATATTATGGCCGAGGGAAGAGCCTTATTACTGCCTATATGGTGGACAAGCTCAGGGCATTTTACAAATACATTTCCAATAATAGCTTAGCTCTGTTAAATTGGATTAAAACACCTATCCAGATAAATCTTGAGTATGCTAAAAGAATGAAATGATTGGATATATTTCCATTTATCGCCCTTCTTGTATGGGGTGCCGCTTAATTTAATCAACGATCTTGAACTAAAAAAAACCAGTTCCTATAGGAACCGGCTAAAAAGACAACAATGATGGGGTGGGTGATGGGATTCGAACCCACAACGCCCGGAACCACAATCCGGTGCTCTGCCGTTGAACTACACCCACCACAGTTTTTATGGGAAAGGTTTTAGTGTAAGCTGGCACGCCAGAAGGGATTCGAACCCCTGACCCGCAGCTTAGAAGGCTGCTGCTCTATCCTGCTGAGCTACTGGCGCAAGAAAAATAGTGGTAGCGGCGCAGGGATTTGAACCCCGGACCTGCGGATTATGATTCCGACGCTCTAACCAGCTGAGCTACACCGCCACACTCTATAAAAAAGAACGAGTATTATCTCGCTCTATCATGTAAAAATGGTAGCGAGGGAAGGATTCGAACCTTCGACCTTCGGGTTATGAGCCCGACGAGCTACCAGCTGCTCCACCTCGCGTCACTTATTCTACCATAATTTTTTGGGCAGCCTCCTTGTCAAGATAAATCTTTGGAAGCTGTTTGAGATTGACAGTTATAGGTATAAACTGACACCCAAAGCTGCAAGAAGTGACACAAGGGGAAAGTGGGGATAAGACTTTGATTGGTGGCGAGATACGATGGACTGGCTTTGGAAATGTCCAAGCGCCTATTTGGACGTATTTGGACTGTTTGCTGACACTATTACTGCAAATTAGCGAGGCGTTTGGACAGGGTTTGGAAAGAGCAGTTGTGAAATCAGAACTTTGAAATTAGAAAAACCGCAATTGGAGTGCGATTGTGCCGATCAGGAAAGCTCCGTAATTCCAATCTGAGTCTAAAACAAGAACCGGATAGTCTATATTAAATGGTTGGAGGATAATCTGTTGCCTGTGGTGGTCGACCTGCACCTTCTTGATAGTGAGACCATCGTCAGTCCTTACAACTGCTATTTTATCATCTGCATTTTCCCAACTCTGATCGCTCTTGATGACTACAATGTCCTGATGCTGGATCACAGGCTCCATACTCATGCCATTTACTTGAAAGACAGTGTATTGCTTGGGATTGCCGGGGAGGAATGAGACTGGCAACTGTATCTGACCCATCTGACTCCACTCGTCCTTGATCTCCATCGGCGGTCCGGCAGCTATCTCTCCTACTATGGGGAAAGTGATAGACCGAATGGGATCGTAGTCTTGATTGTTGATGGGATGCAGGATTGGTGAGATTATGGAGGGGTTTGAGTTGTCTGCATTGGTATGGTTTGTAGGTGCTTGATTGGAGTGGAGAAGCTCTTGAAACTCATCTTTGGCATACATAGAACCGTTTCCAGTAAAGAGCCAGTGGATGTTGATCTGATCTTTGGAGAGTGCTTCTAAGAACTCAGGATCGGGATATCTCTCGTTGAGCTTGTATCGGGAAAGCGAGGCACGGGAGATGCCATATTTATTGGCAAACTGGTAATCCTTGAGTCGCAGTGCCTTTATCACCAGGCTAAGGCGTTGTCCGATAGTCGGTTTATTCATCGTGGTCTCCATATAGTAACTTTAGCATTGACTATATCCGCATGGCTGCAAGATTAGTTCCAGATGCCATTCTGCTGCAGAGCGGAATGGAGTCAATACTAAAGTGTATATTGTGACCCAGGTGGATTATAAAGTATTGCCGGATAATGCGTAAGAAAGCTGGCAAACTCGCAGAAAGGACTTCCCAAGGTTCTGCTCTTGTGGTTGTTAGCACCCTACTAATACATAAGAGAGGTGTAGAATGACTACCAAGAATCGATGCCATGCGGAAGTGCTGAAAAGAGCTTGCAAGAGCAATGTCCAAGCGGGTACCCCTGTCCAAGCGGGGGTAGGCATGAGGCTTAACTCATTGATAACTATGATGAGAAGCCAAAATGTCCAAGCGCTTGACCGCATTTTTCAAGATTCCAGACTGAAATGTCCAAGCGGGTCACAGTTTTTGAAGGATTTGGACATGGACATGAAAGTCGATTTTTATCTGGTTACCTATTGATAGAGTAGCCATGCTGATGGACAAGAATCTAAAGACGATCAGAAGAATGGTGGATGCCGGGAAGCTTACCGCACTTAAGCATCAGATACCGACTAAGAACGGAGCCACGATCAAGACCTTTGTGCTGGCAACGGAAGAGATCATTCAGGCGGAGTATGATAGATTCAGAGATAGCCTGCGTAAACCGGAGCTTTACTTTGAGGAAGTGATCGATCTGGGCGAGCATAGCTACCCCAGTGTGTTCCTGGTCTATTATGATAATGGTAATGACTCGATTAGGTCTGGTAGCGAGAAAGCAGGAGGTTCAGATGTTTCCCTATAGTGGCAGACCGACTGAGGAGTTCCTAAGAGAGTATAGGAACAAGCTGAATGAACTGCAAGAACTGATGGAAAGCCAGGGACTGAAGCTGGAGATCAAGAGTGGTGGCAGATGTATCGTTGTTCCTGAGGTAAAGGCTAGATTAGGCAAGGTTAGTGCGAATGAGAATGATCATGCCAATAGCAACAACAGTGGAGATGCCACCGATGCAGACAATAGCTTCATGCTTGCCTACAGCCAGCAGTATAATGCTAAAGCTGATAGTTCAGAGGATAATCTGGAATCAGAGACTGTCTATGAGACTTATGAAGACTATCTGGACTTTGAACGTAAGCTTACTCTGATCCATGAAGCCAGAGACAATGATGTGGTAATCGACTTCTCCAGTGACTTTCTTGATCTGGCTCCGGTAGAAGAGGAAAGGCTGCTCTTCAAGGATGAAGCTCAGCTCTATGGCAGGTTCTGCCAGGAGGTGTACCGCAGACTGCATGGAGTCGATTCCAGAACCTTAGCCTGGAAACGCATCACCAGTGACTATAACACCAAGAGACTGGTTCCGGAGCTCTACAATCTCAAAGGACCCCGTAAAGAGAGGGCACTGCGAGAATGGCTCAATATCTACCTTGAGAACAAACTTGATATGTATGCCCTGATCCACAAGAGCAAAGGCAAGTATAAAGAACGTAAGATCACCTTTCAAGAACAGCACTATCTGCTGCATCTGCTGCTCAATCCAAACCGGATCAAGATCGGCTCAGCCATCACCAACCTCAAGCAGATGTCCAGAAACAAAGTAATAGAATCAGAGACCAATGAACGGACGCTCAGACGCTGGTGCGAGGAATGGGCAGCCAGGCATCCGGCAGAGTGGCATCAGGCTAGGGACGGTAGTAAGTTTGTATCAGAACGGATCATCAAGACCATTATGCGAGATGATAGCAGCTTATCTGTTGGACAGGTATGGGTAGCAGATGGGCATACCCTCTCCTTCGATATCCTCAATCCTCAGACCGGAAGAGCACAACGTATGACCATGATCATGGTGATGGACTGGGCAAGCAGATATCCGGTGGGAGCATCACTTGCCTTTACAGAAGATAGCCAGCATATCCTCACAGCCTTCCGCAACGGCTTTATCAACTGCTCACAGATAGCCGATAACAATAGTGGAACTATGGCAGTAATACCAGAGTATGTCTATCTGGATAACGGCAAAGCCTTCCGAGCCAAACTCTTTCATGAGAGCTGGGAAGAGCATGATCTGAACAAGGAACTGGGTGGCATCTTCCCCCGGCTCAATATCGGGGTTAGATTCGCGGAGAGTTACAATGCCAAAGCTAAGGTGATTGAACGCTTCTTCAAGACCTTCCAGGAGCAGTTCGAGAGATTCATTACCACCTTTAGAGGGGCTTCAATTGCTGATAAGCCCTCAGTGCTACATAGGAACGAGAAGTGGGCAAAGAAGCTTTATACAGGTAAGCCACCAACCATTGAAGAGACGATGCAGATGATCGCCTTCTATGTGAGATTCTGTTATGGAGAGACACCGCATACCTCACTCAACAGACGGACTCCATATGAGGTATTCAGTGCTGCCAGGATAGCTGAGAACCGACAGGTGGAGATATCCAGGCTGAACTTCCTGATGATGGCAATGGAGCGCAAGAACATCCGCAGTGAAGGCATCAGACTAGATAAGAAGGTCTATTGGCACCGGGACATGGTGAACCATGTGGGTCAGCCTTGTATCATCAGATTCGATTACAGCGATGCCAGATGGATAGTAGTCTATGATAAGAACGATGTCTTCATCTGCCAGGCAGCACTCCGCAAGACGCAGCATCCGTTTATTGAAGTATCGATGGACAAGGCAGTATCGCATAAGGAACTCAATAAAGAATACAACGAGATCAAGGGACTACGACGGGAGAAAGAACGCAATGCCAAGAAGTTGGTAGTGAACTCACAGAAAGCAGTTGATAGAATCTTGAGTACATCAACAGCCAAGCAGGAGAAGCTTGCGGATCAGGGTGCCAGAGCAATCTTCAACAGTCCTCCCATGCTAGAAGCACCACCTAAGGATAGCGATGAGATCATCGAAGAGATGACCAGAAAGGCGATGCTAAACCTGCCGAAGCACCCTGATATGCTGAGTCCTGAAGAGCGGGATAAGCTGGATATTAAGGAGAAAGAGAGACTGGCAGAATTAGAGATAAATCGCATAATAGAACAGGAAATGAAGGCTTCATTCGACAGGATGGGACTCGAATATCAAGGCAATGATGATACACCCTTATCCATCAAGATGGCTTTCAGTAAGACAGCATGCGAGTATTATTCATCGAAACAAAGAGCCTTAGCAGATCAAGATTCCGCAGTTCAAGTTGGAACTACCACAACCGATGAGACAAGTCCCAGAGCTGAAGAGATCGATCAATCTGATGCCACTCTCAACAAAACAGAGAACATGGAAGTGTATAAGCAAAAACAAGATGAGGAAGAGAAAGAGCAGTCACCATTCGCACACCTCTCCAGAGTAGAACTTCTCAAACGAATCGGGATAACCAATTAGGAGGCCGCCATGAAACAGGGAACACTAGTCAGAACCCAGAACGTTATCGCAGCGGATAAATGCATAGAATACCTCCTAACCCGACCCAAACTGGAGATGGTGGGACTTGGGTTGCTGTATGGCAGACCTGGACTGGGAAAGACCACTTATGCCAGTCGGATCGCTTTCAGTAATGGCTATGTCTATCTCAGACTGGAAGCCACTACCACACCTAAAGCGTTTGCTTCCAAGTTGCTCTTAGCATTGTACAAGAGATTTGGCATGGGAGAATACATACCCTACGGAACAGCCAATGACCTCTTCATGCTATGTTTATCGACAATGGAAGACCATCGTGATACGATCATCGTGGTGGACGAGATAGACTATGCCTTCCGGCATCCACAGCTCTTAGGTGCGATTAGGGATATCGTGGATGAGACCACAGCGATAGTCATCCTGGTTGGGATGCAGAATGCCAAGGATAAGCTCAACCAGATCAACGAGTATTACTTTGATCGATGCAACTTCTTCTATGAGTTCCAAGACTTGCCCAAGAGAGATATAGCCCAGCTATGCAGCGAGGTTCTGGAAATCAAGTTCCATCCAGATATTGTTGAATATGTCCACTTCCACTCCTGCGGCAATGTTCGAAAAGCCATGAAGCTAATCCGCTCAGTGGAAGAGATAGGTAGATACAAGAATCTTGAACTGGTCACTCAAGCTGATCTGGATGACTAAATGATAGTATGACAAACAAAGAACTTATCATCAACTTCGTCAATCAGTATGATCGACCGTTCAATGCTGAAGTAATCGCCCAGTTGACCAGTATTCCAGCTGAAGTTATTGATCTGATATTACCTGAACTGATCGAAAACCAGACAGTCAAACTGATCGAAGATAGTCCTCCGATATACGTCCGAGCCAACCGCTACCAAGCCAGGATCGGTTATCAGCATTACAAGGGTTGGACATTCAGCATAGCAGATGCCCACAGGCTTCTGGACATCCTGGAACAAGGCAGATACAAGTCCATCCGAGAGATTGCTCAAACAATAGGCAAATCCAGACAGTGGGTCTATATCTATCTGGAAACTCTAGCATCAATTGAAGTGGTTGATCTAAGAGGCTTCATATATGTGGTTATTTCCCGCCAAAACGTGCCCAAAATCGGCAGAAAAGTCCAAAAAGGTATCCTGGGTCAACTCCGGAGTTTGAATAGGATTGGGTGTTATCGAACTATACTGTCTAAGTAGATTTATTCGGTTTTCTAATACCTAAATCGGCTCGCATCGATGAGATTAATGAATTGAAAGCAACATTTCTTTCTTGAGAACCAGGATTCGTGTCGATGATATCTTGAACATACTTTGATACTTTAGATGATCCGAACAGTTCAACCCTGGTTTGCCATAAAGCATATTCTTTAGATGACTTATCTGAAGGATTCACAGCAGCATTGTGAAGTGAGTTTAGAAGACCGATATAAGAATTTCTCATTTCTTTATATGTGCGATTTTCAAACAATTCCTTTTTTCTTGCTCTATTAGCAATCACTACCTGAATAACAGAACCTATGCCTATTCCACCAATCAGAGTGATCAATAATGATAGGTAACTCATTATCATATCCTATTCACGATTATGTTGTCTCTTCTTCAGGCTTCGTTCTCTTGCAGAATTTCATATGTCTTTCTTTAGCAACATGTCTGTTGTAGCCTGGAGGAAGATGTTTAAATTTATACTCAATATGCTCTGAATCACCAAGTGTGAGGCATTGAAACTCACGTAAAGCTCCAATATCGAGAGTGGCTGTAAGTATCGTATTGTTATCGCCACCTTTAACCCTAATTATATCGTGATCTACGGATTTTGTAGGCTGAATGATGCATGAATCTCCGTATTCGGATGAATTGGCTTGGACGATATAACAGTGAAGATCTCTACAGGCAGAATCAAGAATATCTGCAAAATAGCTAGTGTCTTGATTATAAACACAGGCAATCAACATATCAAGTTCTGAGAGAAACAGTCCCCTGTGTTTTATATCTGTTAATTCATAACAGAGATAAGGAGCAAACTGGATTCCTTTCCAGTTAAACAAATCATATACGACATTAGTTCGAGATGGGATTTTCACGTTAACTTGTTCAAGTTTCTCAATCTCTCGTGGGGCATAATGATTTTTAAGCCGAATGCTAAGAACACTTCCTTTATGCTTTCCACTATCTGTATAAGGGAGAATAGTAACAACAAAGTTGTAAGCTTTGCCTTTGATCACCCAATGCTCCATACCAAAGACTGCACCAATTTGCTGTTTTCGAACCCAGTTTGCCATAACTGGTAGCCAATCATGAGGTATAGCAAATTCAGGCAACACAAGCAAATCGCATTTTTCTTGTTTGACCATGTTAAGTATTTTATATAGGTCTGCTTGTCTATCAGTACTCACATTTGGTTTCTTGTTTATCGCATAACTTGCTTTAACATCCTCTTTTTTAACCCTAAGATTTGCCAATGCTATCTTAAGTTTGATTTCCGAATCAATCTCGCTATTCTCCATACCAATATAGTGCTGCCTAATTTTACATGATGATATGTTGGGAATTAACTGCGGATCATCAATGTAGCAATGTTTCATTCTCATATATGTTTCTGACTCTAGATCAACACACGATGAGTCAGATGATTGTGAATTGAAAGGCGTGTCGTGTTCTATGCCGCACTTTTCGGTGAATCTCAAATAGTCAGGATCGGCTTCGTCTAAGAAACTAGTGTCTCCTTTAAGTAAACACTTATAAAACCAATGCAACTGATACTCATCGAAATGAATATGCCGTGGAGCGTATGTCAATTTATCTTCATCCAATTGCAGTGTGTCAAAACTACTTAAAAGTTGCGGATCGCATAATGAACTCTTGGTTTCACAGTATTCAAGTAATGGATAACACACATACTGGGATCGAACTAAGCATGTCTTTCTAAGAAGTACTGAGGTCTTAATCCTGTTGGAGGAAGAAGCATCTTGAGTTAACTCAGTAAGGGCCAGTGGTAGTGCATATGAGATGTCCAAATATCTTAGCGAGTCCTTTTGAATCCTTTCCAACAAAGTAAGATCAAGGTATTGGCATTCATTTATAGCTCTTGCTATCTTATCATAAAGTTTCTGGGCATCTTTTTGTCTATTTGTAATTACGAAAAATGAAAATAGCCGTTCCCACATATTGCTATATATCAGCAGATTAGACCCATTGAAGAATTGAAAGAGCTGTTTAACAACTTTATCCATTTTTGTGGATGGTATAGTTGAAAGCCTATGGAATATTATTAGTCTTGAAAGGTATTTTGCTAACTCTGCTGTGTTCTCTTTTATGTCATTTATGCTCCGCAGTTTATTGATAGACCCGTCTACAATCAGTTCATAAGCATAGTTATCCAAATCTCCAGTTAAGTAATCTTCAGGAAGAAACCTAAGTTCAGACACGTTCTTCTGAAGCTCTTTCTTGAAATTTTTCAGAATAGCTTTGTTCTGATCCTTGCCAATGTAGAACACTTTTACTTTTTCGGACTGTATTCGCAATTCCTTATATCTCACGAAATAGTATGAGCTATCGCTTTCATTCTCAATAAGTATATTGCGGTCGACCAAGAACCGTCTAATGAATGCGTCAGTATTATTGTCCAAATCCTTTGTCAGAGACTTAGGGGTTTTCAAAACTATGAGCATATCATCAACATATCTTCCGTAAAACTCTGGATTTAACGAGTTAATAATATCCTGATCGATTCCATGTAAGTGAAAATTGCATAGGACTTTAGACGAGACTAGTCCGATAGGTAGACCAGATTTAACTCGTTTAATACTGTCTTCATGAGTTTTATACATATCCGTAGATACCAACTCCCAGTACTTAGCATGGACGTCTTTTAGTATAATACTTAATTGTTTTTTAATCTTCTTATTCTGTTTTGTGTCGTCACCATCTTCTATTGCTTTAAACACCTTATCCCAGTCTATATCTACAAAATAGTAGCATTGTTTTATGTCTAGGGAGATCATTGTGATATTGTTGAGTTTCAATGTTTCCTCGGCAGAAAGTATTGCTCTGTCCCTCCATTTTGCATACTGGGTAGGATAGTATTTATAGAGTCGTTTATCTTTAGATGTCTTACTCGCTTGTAAGTCTTTGTAAATTCTGTTTCCGTAACAAGACTCACTAAGAGATGAATCTATCTCGCTACCGACAAACCAAGTCCAAATAGCAGACAAAAGATGTATATGGATATTACACGATATTATGTAGTTAACCTCTTTAATCTCGTAGTTCTCACCAATTTTGTCATTTGAGAGGAATATTCCGGTAGTCTTTTCGGAGCCCTCAATGCTTGGTTGTGAGTACTTCTTGGGAACAACAAAATAGTCAATCTTTCCAATGTAAGCTTCCATATCAGTAGATAGCTTTTGCGGATGTTTAAGCCACTCGCTCCACTTTCTCAACTCTCTCTCAAAAGAGATAGAGCATTCGAACTTAGCTAAAGCTTCTTTAATGTACAAATCATATGTTTCATAGTAAACTTCGTACTTGAGTTTTCTATATGCAGATTGACCTATGTTTTGAATATCCGAAATGTTAGTCTTTTTCATACATACCTCCTGTTTGGTATTTGATCGACATTTTCCCTAAACTTGCTTCTGTAGATAGTGCCACCTTTGAGTATCCCAAGTCTGCATAATCCCTAAAGACGATAATCATCTTGCCGAATCCCAAGATTACTCCCAGGACAACTACTATGAAGTAACCCAGTATCCAGTAGTCTTTGAGAAATGTGAGAATCGTATCCACTTATGCTAAAGCCAAATACAGGGTCTTGACAAATTCTACCATATCGATCAGTTTCTTAGCATTTTCTGTTGTTTTTTCTAATTCTGATAAATCGATCACAATAACCTCTTTGTCATCAGGCTTTGGATATGCTTTAATTTTTAATTGATCCCCAAATGCACTTTGTATCCTCAGTGAAAAATCAACTACTATGCTTTTCAAGTCAGGTTTTCCAGACGGTGTTATATATTTGTCTTGCCTTTTAAATGTTGATTCATTAACCCTAAATTCAATTTGTGCTTTAGGATTACCCAGTTCGTCTTTCAAAGGAAGATATAGAAATGCTCCTTTCTTGCACTTACTTGCAGGAGTACCATTAATAAAGCTTGTGTGATCAACTACCATAGTATATGCTCGTTTATTATCTTTTCCTTTCTCTACCTTCGCACTATCAGGATCTATCAAGCATACATTTTGTTCAGCCCATTCCCTTAGATAACTTTCAAATCTATCTGTAAAAGACTTCATTGATGGTTTTCTAAGAACCCTGCTGGCAATCATAAAGACTATCACTGTAATAATCAAGCCTGCAATATCTTTTACTGCATCAAGGGTGTTTTCGGGTGTAATACCTTTCAATAACAAGTTTACGATAATTGCCACTGTCCCAATGGCTCCCAAAACGGAGGTCACAATCTTCTCTAAGTCGTCATCATAATGAACTCTCATAATCAGCTCCTATAAATTATTCCATTACTATAGCGCTTGGTATAGTAAAAGTGCATGTTATACCTTTCCTACAAGTAAGCATATCGAATTGATGTAACTATCATCTTCCATAAACACCACATTATTCTTCAGATACTCATCTGGATCATACCCACGTAGCTTAAGCTCTTGTTTGGGAGTCCAGGACAATATCCAGCTACTCAGGATTACATTTGGATCGGCAAGCCTTGTCTCTATCTCCTTGATGCGTTTGTGAAACTGGATTTTCTCGCTGTTTACCCCTTCATGCATCAGTCCGTGAGGTTCTATGAAGTGAACATACTGCTTGCCTTCCGAGAGAACCCAGAGGATGAAATCAGGATGGAAGTTGCCTGCTTCAAAGAAGCCAACTCCCTTACCCCTGCTAAGATTGCGGAGGAGATATAGTTCCTGTCCTTTATCCTTCATATCCTTCCGATTCTTATCGCACCACTCTTTCAGGTCAGTTATGAACTGGTATTCGCTTTCGCCTAAGGAGACTGGCAGGATTGTAATATTCCCACCATGACGCACATGAAACAAGGGCTGGAAGAGATGATTGCCAAAGTTACAGGCATGGAGATCACCCACATGCAAAAGCTGATCTTTCTTAGCGATGATCTCATCTTTGAGCTTCTTTATCCCTTCGATTACGTGGATATCATCGCCATCCACAATCAACTGATATTCTTTATCTGAAGGCAGATTGTCGTCATCAGCTGTCAGTTCTCTCAATTCTAATCGAGGCTCGATATAGGACTTTTTACAGAAGTTATAGTACTTTTCACAGAAACGCTTTACCAGCTCTGTGGCGATTTGTTGGAGTATGAGAACTTCATCGTAGTTCTGGGGAGTGAGCCTGGTTTCCGGTGATAAAAGTCGATACCAAGACGTATCTGATAACAAGCTGATAATCCCATCTTTGCTGAGATTGAGATTGTGCCAGCTTCGTTCACGTTTGAATCGTTCCAGTTCAAAATACAAGCGATCCATGTCCAAAAGACTGATTTGCTTGTTTCTAAGCTTTACCTCGTCTTTTTGTCCATCCTGCAGAGTACCACGTGACTTAATAGTCTGTATCCTGGGGTACCAGTCAGATACTACCGGGTTCTTTTGTAAATACTGAGGTACACTGCCAAGGGTAGGTACAGGTCCGTCTTTCTTGAAGTCATAATCAACGCCATCTTTATTCTTTTTCGGTCGTAGTATCTTTAGCTTCTTGCCAAAATCTGCGGTTACATTCATTGGGATAGTAATAACCAGTCTTTTCTCGTTTCCAGGCAGACCTTCATCACGTAAGAATTGTCTGAACTTATCCATGAAGTCAGCTTCGATGCCAAAGACATTCAGGGTTTCGATATCTTCAATGAATCCAGGCTTTGTGGTGGCATAAGTATGCCCACTGCGCTTCA
>Ga0265295_1002515_pt1 | contig 28870 bp, 20 predicted proteins | sample Munlansysbiofilm_FD_192503 | JGI IMG/M metagenome (GOLD analysis project Ga0265295, IMG submission 192503) | Leachate microbial communities from a municipal landfill in Southern Ontario, Canada - Methane capture system biofilm | ecosystem: Engineered > Solid waste > Landfill > Unclassified ... | reverse complement strand
GCGTGCAAAAAAAAATCCACACAGATTTTCCCAGAAATCAATCATAAACCAATAAGGAATCGTTTGCAACCTTCCCCAATCTGATTTCCTGTATTGATAAACTTTTAGCCATGTTTCATCTCTTAAGGTGTTTGTTTAGTGCAATATAACCGCACCCAAGCAGAAAACAGAGCCCAGCATTGATAAGCCAGAGCTGCCTATAGTCCAAAACCAGCAGCAAGAGCCCTCCATAGGAGGGACTTAGGGCGTGACCAAGACTTGAGGTGGTCATCAGATAGGCGTTCGCCCGTGATCTCAGCGAAGGCGGAGTGTAGGCGTTTACGAACACATTTGCGTTGGTTGCCATCAGGATTTCGCCAAGGGTCCAGATGCAAGTTGCCACCAAGAAAGGAACGAAGCTGGTACACCCCGCATAGACAGTGTAGCCAAGCACATAAAAGAGCATCGCGAGTGCCATCGAATTGAGCTGGCCGATCTTATGCGTCCAGATAGTCAGAAACGCAGTAGCGACCAGAACCGTAACGGCATTTACGCTCATCAGAAATGCATAGGATTGCGAGCCTACCGTTTCCCCAAAGAGGGAGGCAAACTGCAAAGGCAAGGTGAAGGAGTTCTGCCCATAAGTAAGGCTGTAGATGGCAAAGCCAAGAAAGAACACGATCAAAATCGGGGATAGATGCAAAGCATCCCCCTTCTCCGCGGTTGTCTCATCCTTGGCTCTTTTGGTTCTCATCACATTCGGGATGGCAATCATAAGCAACACGGTTGAAAGGGAGAGCAGGAGCGCCGAGAAGCTGAAAAGCAGAAACAGCGAACGGGCATAGAGGAAGGAGGCAGCCATCGGGCCGAGGGCAACCCCTACGTTCGTCCCCAGATAGAGCAAGCTGAAGGATTGGGAGAGCTGTTCCTTGTTGCTGAACTCAGCAACCATGGTATTGGTCAGCGGCGCTGTCCCCCCACGGAACGGACTGCCCAGAAGAATAAGATAGGGAATAAGCTGGGGGTGGCTTGCATACGAGAGAGCACAGCCGGCATACGAGAGGATCACCATGGATTGAAAGAGCACCAAAGGACGCTTTTGCCCCCAACGCTCAGCCACCGGGGCACTGAGCAGTTGGCCGAGCATGGTCGCAGCAACACTCAACGAGACGAAAAAACCGGCCTGGGCCGGAGTGAGATTGAGCTTTCCGGTAAGAATCAGGACCAGCAACAGCTGCACAAAGTCTCCGAATCGGTTGATGATCCGGATGATGAAAAGAACATAGATGGATGTTCCCAGACCCCTGTACAGGGAAAACCCCGCCAGGGATTGACGGGGTTTCTGTTTGGTCAAAGCGGAATCCCTACCCTGTCTTGGAGGGTAAGGATTGCCATCTCTTTGGTCAACACTCGCTGTGGCCGCAGGAGAAACATTTCTTGCAACCTTCGATGTTCACAAAGGTGACATTCCCGCAAATCGGACAGATATCGGGTTTCACACTTGCCGTTGCAGAGGGAAGTCCGAGATCAAGCTGACCTGCTTCGTCCTCCTCATCCTCTTCATCGGGAAGACGTGAAGCATCCCGATCAGAGTCTGAAGACCCGATGTGCTCCTGCAACACCTGTGCCACTGCATCAGGAAGGCTCATGACCCGATTCTTGCCAAAGCCCATCGACCGACCACTGCCGATTCCTGAGAGCTGGCCAATGATTGCCTGTGCCCGCTGATCGGGGGTGAGTGGGCTGGGCATGCGGAGCATCAAGCTGATGAGCCTGCCCAGGCCCTCTGCATCTGCTGCCACATCCGAGCCGACCTTGGCCACATTGATGAACACCTCGAAGATGTCACTGGGATTGGGGCCATCACAGTTGACCGTGATGTACGCCGTCCCGATCGGGGTTGCCTTGCGATAGGTCGTTCCCTGCAACACGGTGGATCTCACACGTGGCTTTGGCTCGGAAGAGCGGCTGACCACCGGCTTCTCAACCTTCGGCTCCTCTTTCTTCACGGTAAGGACCTGCGTATCGCGCGATCCATCACGATAGGTCGTACCACCCTTGCACCCAAGATCGTAGAGCAGCTCGTAGAGCTTACCGGTCTGCTCGACCGTGTACTCCTTGGGAGTGTTTCCGGTCTTGGAGATGGAGGAGTCAACCCACTTCTGGATGGCTGCCTGCACCTTCACATGCCCTTCAGGGGCAAGATCCATGGCAGAGACGAAGTAGTCGGGTTTCTTCTGGCCAGGATGATCTTTCACCCACTCATCATAGACTTTCACCCGCTCGATGTTTGTGCCCATCCTGCCGGTTCTCTCCCACTCCCAGAAGTAGTAGGGCTCGATGCCGGTGGAGGTGTTCACCATCGTACCGGTGGTGCCGGTGGGAGCCTGGGTGAGCAGGGTCACGTTGCGCAGTCCCTGCTTTCTCACCTTCTCTCGAAGGGTTTCGGGCATCTGAAGCATGAAGCCGCTCATCAGCAACTTTTCGGCATCAAAGAGGGGGAAGCTCCCCTTCTCCTTGGCAAGGTCGCTGCTTTCGCTGTACGCCTCGATGCAGATGAACTTGTACAACTCCTCGATGAAGGTCAGGGAGGCATCGCTGCCATAGCCAAGCTCGAGCTTGATCAGCATGTCGGCAAGGCCCATGGTGCCAAGCCCGATGCGCCGCTCGCTGAGCTGCTGCTGCTTGTTCTCCTCAAAGAAGTACGGCGTGTCGTCGATGACATCGTCCAAAAAGCGGACTGCACCACGCACGGCCCTTCCCAAATCCTCGTAGAGCACCTTCTTGTTCTTCACAAAACGACTGAGGTTGATGGATCCGAGATTGCACACGCCCCAGGGAGGAAGCCCCTGCTCGCCACAGGGATTGGTGCTCTGGATCGTGGAGTAGTACCACGAGTTGGACATCTTGTTGTACCGGTCGATGAAGAACACCCCCGGTTCTGCACTCGCCCAAGCACTCTCTACGATGGCTTCCCAGATTTTCCTGGCTTTCAGCTTCTGATAGACGAACACCTTGTGCCCGTTCTTCTTCCACTTGTTGATATCCCCATCCCACTCCTTGTTGTAGGTGGGGTCGGTGGTATCGGGGAAGAAGGTCTCCCAGTCGCCATCGCTACGCACAGCATCCATGAAGTCATCGGTAATGCCGACACTGATATTTGCGTTGGTGATTTTGCCCATCTCACGCTTGGAGTTGATGAAATCGAGGATATCCGGATGCCAGACGTTGAGGATCAGCATCAATGCACCGCGTCGTGATCCACCCTGCTCAATCAGACCGGTGACGAAGCTGAAGAGCCCGCCCCAGCTTACCGAGCCACTGGACCTTCCATTTACGCCCTTGACGTAACTGTGCCTGGGCCTGAGGGAGGAGATGTTCATCCCCACTCCGCCGCCGCGGCTCATAATCTCGGTCATCTGCCCCAGCGAGGCAATGATGCCACCACGACTGTCCTTCGGAGAGGGGATCACGTAACAGTTGAAATAGGTCAGATTCTGATCCGTTCCAGCGCCAGTAAGAATCCTGCCGCCAGGGACGAACTTCCAATCCTCCAGGAGCCAATTGAACTCTTTTTCCCATGTTTTCTGAATCTCCGGCTTCTCTTGCGAAGCGATACCTTTCGCTACACGAGCCAACATCTGGGCAGGGTCGGTTTCAAGGGGCTTGTCCACATCTTCCCGCTTGACATGCAAGACAATACCGTCGTCCAGCTTCACCGTGATCGAGTCGTTGGCGAGCAGTTCGGTGACCACACCGATCTCACGCTGACCTGTCTTCGGATTGCTTACGGCGACCACGACATCCCCAACCGAAAGGGTCTCTTTTTTCACATCTTTCAGTGCATATCGGTCCAGGAAAATCTTGCGTCCCAACGTACTCAGTTCATTCTTCACAGAGCTCATGTAATCCCTCTATATATGTATTTTTTCCACTTTCTCAAAAGACTTGATTGCCAGACTTTAGGGCCTTGCAAGCAAGGGGGCCGACGGCTGTCGACCCTCATCAACCATAGCATGGAGACTACAACTTGGCAAGCATGATTACCGTATTTATAGCGCAGTCAAAAGTTGAATAACGCTATATATAGTGTTATATAGGTTTGATAGCACTCACGTATCAAGTCTAAGAAAATGCGTATGAGAAAGGTCTGAAAGGTTCAAAGCCCCAAGAAAAAAAACTTTCAATTCCTTGCTGGCAATGAGCAGGGGTTCCATGGATGCACCCCGTCTGAAGCCCAGAATCGCGGTGGCAAAATCATGCGCATTCCCATCCTTCGCCCATGTACAAGATTGCAATACTGTCGGTTGCCTAGTGGCCTGAAAAAAGGGAGTCTCCCCGACGAGAAGACTCCCATGATACACAAAACCCCTTTGGGGGAACAATCATCAATATCCGAGCTGAACCATGGTATCAGCAACTTTCTTGAAGCCGGCGATGTTCGCCCCCTTCACGTAGTTGATGTACCCGTCATCCTCCTTCCCTTCACGAACACAAGCCCGATGAATCTGGGTCATGATGGAAAAGAGCTTCTCATCCACCTCCTCAGCAGTCCAGGAAAGGTGCATGGCATTCTGGCTCATCTCCAAGCCGCTGACCGCTACACCACCTGCATTTGCTGCTTTGCCCGGGGCAAAGGGAATGCGTTGTCCGATCAGGAAGGTCACCGCGTCAGCTTGGCATCCCATGTTCGATGTCTCGACCACGTACTTCACCCCGTTGGCAACCAGCATCTTCGCATCCTCAAGATTCAGCTCATTCTGAATCGCACAGGGAAAGGCAAGGTCCACGGGAACTTCCCAAGGCTTCTTTTTCGGGACAAAGGTTGCCCCGAACTTCTTTGCATACGGCTCCACCACATCGTTGTTGCTGGTGCGCAGGAAGTTCATGTACGCCCACTTCTCAGGGGTCCCGACACCTTCCTCGTCATAGATGTAGCCATCGGGTCCGCTGATGGTCACTACCTTCGCCCCAAGCTGGGTTGCCTTCACCGCAGCGCCCCAGGCAACATTGCCGAAGCCGCTGACAGAGACGCGCTTGCCCTCGAAACTGTCATTATGGGCCTCAAGCATGGCCTTGGCGAAGTACATCGTTCCATAGCCGGTCGCCTCAGGCCGGACGAGCGATCCGCCATAGCCCAGGCCTTTGCCGGTGAGCACCCCGGTATTCTCCTCGCGGATGCGTTTGTACTGCCCATACAAATAACCGATCTCCCTGGCCCCCACTCCGATGTCCCCTGCAGGAACATCAGTATCCGGACCAATGTACTTCTGGAGCTCGGTCATGAAGGAGCGGCAGAAGCGAAGGATTTCCGCATCACTCTTGCCACGGGGATTGAAATCACTGCCACCCTTGCCGCCACCCATGGGAAGGGTCGTCAGGCTGTTTTTCAGGGTTTGTTCGAAACCGAGGAACTTCAGTGAACCGAGGGTCACACTGGAGTGGAACCGAAGCCCTCCCTTATAGGGGCCGATGGCGTTGTTGAACTGTACCCGATATCCGCGATTCACCTGCAGGTTACCCTCGTCGTCCTCCCACTCCACTCGGAAAGAGTACACACGATCAGGTTCGGTCATCCGTTCCAGAATCCGGTTTTTCTCATAGACGGGGTTCTCATTCACCACATCGATGACACTCTCCAGGACCTCGCGCACAGCCTGGATGAACTCAGGCTGGGCGGGATTCTTCCGCTCCAGATCTTCCATTAATGTTTCAAGGGTATACATACCTAGATTTTTCTCCTTCAGAACGAGTACAAGCATCTGCTGCTTGTTCAAAAAGCCTAAACCCGAGCATGGGATCTGTCAATGTTTAAATTGAGTTAATCATGAGTATATATTTTTATATTACTCGATTGTTCAATAAATCGTATATTTTTTGAATTTTTTATCAAATTTATGCAAATCTTGAATTTCTATTCAAAACTGTACGCCCATGCTACACTACTCGATATGTACACACTTGACCCTACCTGGTTGCCCTTCAGCAACCTGATGCTGAAACACATCTACAACGTCCTGCTCATCTGCAACGAATACGACCGGTTTCTTCTGGAAGAGGACGGACGGGTTGAGGAGGAGCTGTACATCGAATACACCCAGCTTGGGTTGAACAACCCTCCAAAAATAACCCACACCAACAGTGGGGAGGAAGCGCTCAAGCTCATTGCAAGCCGGAAGTATGAACTGGTCATCACCATGCTCGATCTCGGGCCGGAATCGGTGGAACAACTTGCCGATTCCATCAAGAAGCTTGATCCGGATATGCCGGTCATCGCCCTCTCCCCCTCCTCAAGCCACCGCAGGAACAAGCTGATCAAGGGATCGGACTGCCTGGCCATCGACTACTTCTTCTATTGGCAGGGCGACCCCACCATCTTCTTGGCCATGATCAAGCTGGTCGAGGACAGGATGAACCTCGACCATGATACAAAGGAGGCTGATGTACAGGTCATCATCCTGGTAGAGGATTCGATCCGTTTCTACTCCTCGTATCTACCCATGATGTACACCTGCCTCATCCAGCAGAACCGCTCCGCCATTTTGGAAGCGCTGAACAACTGGGGCAAAACCCTGCGCATGCGGGGAAGACCCAAAATTGTCCTTGCAAGAACCTATGAGGAAGCTTGGCAACTGTACAGCACCTACCGGCACAATATTCTGGGCATCATCACCGACATGTCCTACCTCAAGGGAGGAGAACAGGACAGACTCGCTGGACTCACCCTTACCAAAGAGGTGCTCGCTCTCGACCCTGAAGTCCCGATTCTGGTGCAAAGCAGCGACAACAACGCCCGTGATGAGGTGGAGGATGGTGGGGCTTTCTTCATCTGGAAGCACAGCTCGTCGCTGCTCTTCGACCTCAACAAGTTCATGACCAGCCACTACGGCTTCGGCCCCTTCATCTTCCGTGACCCGAAAACGATGGAAGAGATTGCACGAGCCGAGACAATGCGTGACCTGCAGCGGCTTTTGCCCTTCATCCCAGCTGAAAGCTTCGACTTCCACTGCAGGCGCAATGAGTTCTCCCGCTGGCTGAGGGCACAGAGTCTCTATACCCTCGCCGCCAAGATCAAGAACTTGCAAATTCCTCCCGGAGGTGATGCCTCGCTTGTCCAGCAGCAACTCATCAACATCATCCGCACCTATCGAAGCGAACGCACCAAAGGCGTCATCGCACAGTTCAGTCGCAACAACTATGATGAGACACTCTTCTTCAGCCGTATCGGAGGAGGGTCCCTGGGTGGCAAGGGCAGAGGACTTGCCTTCATCGACATGGTCCTTAGGGCTGCAAAGCTTCCTGCCAAGTACCCCCAGGTCTACCTCTCCATTCCCCGTACCGTGGTGCTGACCACCGAGATGTTCACCCAATTCGTTGAGGAGAACGACCTCACCGACATCACCACCGCCGACCTTCCGGATGAGACCTTGCTTAAGATCTTCCTCTCCAAGCCGCTGAAAGAGGAGCTGGTGCTCAACCTCGCCGAGATAATCCAGGTGATCCACCAGCCCATCTGCGTGCGCTCCTCGAGCTTGCTTGAAGACTCCCATTACCAGCCATTTGCTGGTGTCTACGAAACATGCATGCTTCCCAACCAAGGCAGCGATGAGGTACGCCTCTCTGAGCTCTGTGATGCAGTCAGATCTGTGTGGGCCTCAACCTATTTCCGCAGTGCCAAGGAGTACCTCAAGGCAACCGAGCACATGCTCGAGGACGAGAAGATGGCTGTCATCATCCAGCAGGTCATCGGCAGCGAACACGGCTCCTACTGGTATCCGAACATCAGCGGGGTTGCCCGCTCGCTCAACTACTATCCCTTGGGTGGGGAAAAACCCGAGGACGGAGTTGGAATGCTCAGCTTCGGGTTTGGAAAGTCTGTCGTCGACAATGGGTCGGCGCTGCGCTTCAGTCCCTCCCATCCCAAGCGACCGGCCCAGTATCTGGGAGGAAACCAGACCAGCAGCCAAAGGACCTTCTACGGGCTGAATCTGAAAAACGGGTACCACCCGCTGGCTGAAGGTGGCTTGGAAAACCTGGAGCTGCTGGACCTCAGCGAAGCTGAACAGCACCCTGAATCACTCAAGTTCATTGCGAGCACCTATGAGATGGCAACCGGAACCCTCAGTGAATCAATCCGTGCAGAAGGGCAAAAGGTCATCACGTTCAACGGGGTCCTCAAGTATGATGCCTTCCCGCTCGCCCAGATCGTCAAGGACATTCTCATCCTCGGTACCGAAGCCATGGGAAAGCCAGTGGAGATAGAGTTTGCCGTCAACCTCAACCGAAAGGCTCCAAAAATCCAGGAGTTCAGTTTGCTGCAGATCAGGCCCATCGCAGCGGGCAATGAGGAGAGCGATGTGGCCATCAGCGATGAGGAACGGACACAAGCCGCAATTCACTCCTTAGTGGTCATGGGAAACGGGAAGATTGAGGATATTCATGACCTCATCTATCTCAAGCTCGATCGCTTCAATGCATCGGTTATGAAGGATATGGCCAAGGAGCTGGACAAGCTCAACGCCCAGATGGTTCTGGCCGAGCGCGACTATGCTCTCCTGGTTGCCGGCAGGCTCGGTTCTTGCGACCCTTGGCTCGGAATCCCGGTAACGTGGTCACAGATTTCCCGCTCAAAGGTAATCATCGAAACCGGGCTCAAGGGATTTCAGGTGGAGCCCAGCCAAGGAACCCACTTCTTCCAGAACATGACCAGTCTCGGTTGCATGTACCTCACGATAAATCCCCTGTACCGGTCGGGAAGGCTTGACTGGGAGAAGCTTGCTGCCTTGGCTGTCTACGATGAGACTGAGCACTTCATCCTTGCCCACAGCGAAAAACCGCTCACCATCAAGGTGAACGGCTTCAAAGGCGAAGGGGTGGTGCTGATCAATCAGGAGTGATTCTGTGCAACAAACGCATCCCAAAGGGCATCATGAGGAGGATCGGCTATCAGGTTGATCTCCTCCTTCTTCACTGGGTGGGTGAATGAGATCGAGCGTGCATGCAGGCAGATTCCCCCATCAGGATTGGATCTGGGGAATCCATACTTGAGGTCTCCCTTGATGTGCAGGCCGATTGCGGCAAACTGGGCTCGGATCTGGTGGTGCCTTCCGGTATGCAAGTCGATCTCCAGAAGATAATAGTTCGTGGATGCCGCAATCACGCGATAGTCCAGTTTGGCAAGCTTGCCGCCCTTGCGCTCGATGGGAAGCGCCACACTCTTGTTGGTCCTCGTGTCGCGGATGATATAGTGCACCAAGGTTCCCTCGGTTGCATTGGGTATGGTATCGACAATGGCCCAGTACTTCTTTTTCACCGAGCTTCCCTTGAACATCTCATTGAGCCGAATGAGTGCCTTCTCTGTTTTTGCGTAGACCACAATGCCACTGGTAGGACGGTCCAGGCGATGAGGAATGCCCAAATACACATTCCCCTTCTTCTGATAGGTGATGCGCAGATACTCCTTGACCAGGTCGGCAAGCGTCTCATCGCCGGTCTGGTCTCCCTGGACCAGTTCACCACAGAGCTTGTTCACCACGATGAGATGGTTGTCCTCATAGAGAATGCGATCTTGCAGGCTCATCATCACTCCTTCTCTTCCTCGTCGAACAGGCTGGGTTCGGCATCTTTAGCATGAACCACTTCCTTGACTGCCCTCAGCTTGAGTGAGGCAACTTCCTTGACGGCGATACGCACCCCGCCGGCCTTCACTCCCTTTACCAGATAGTCGGAGAAGTAGAATTTCTCTTCCAAGATCCTCAGCCCCGGTTTGGGTTTGTAAGAGACCGTCAGTTCAGCATTGGGGAAGGTAGATAGCTTGATGAGCTTGAACTCTCCTTCAGGCAACAAGGAGTAGACCTTCTTCAGCTGATAACTTACGATCTGACACCGCTTGAGGAAGAGGTACTTGTACGTCTTCTCCTGATAGATGATCGTGAAGGTAAGCGAAGCAAGCTCGTTCTTGTCAGCAAAACCACAGTGCAGCATGCCCTTGCCGACAAACTCCTTCTCCGGAGCATCAATCACCTGGTAGGAACCATCCTTGCGGATGACCAAAAGGCGGTCGAAGGGGCTTACCTCAAGCAAGGTGCTTCCACTCTTCACCCCGTAGCCCAGGTATCCATTGGTCGGGTCATACTTGACCGGTAGATTGCGCAGGGCAACCTCCTTCACATCGACCAGCTCAAACGTCTTGAGGGTTGTTTTTCGTTGATGCTCCACAGGATCGAGCATACTCTTCAGCTCTCCAAGATAGGAGAGTGCGTAGCCGACCAGATCACTGAGCTTACGCTCGATATCCTCCAGGTTGGCATTGATCTGCTCGATCTCCGAGCGGTTCTTCTCGATATCAAAGAGACTGATACGCCGGATGGGAATCTTCAAAAGCCGTTCCACATCGTCATCATCAACCGGCCTGAGCAACTGGTCCTGGAAGCTCTTGAATCCGGTGATGACCGCCTTGTTCACCTCTTCGGCACTCTTTTTCTGCTCGATTCTCTTGTAGATGCGCTCCTCGATGAAGATGCGCTCCAAAGTCCGGGCATGCAACTTGTCCAGCTGATGCCCCTTCTCCAGCTCAAGCTCAGCTTTGAGGACCTGGACCAGATGCTTGGCGTGGTAGTCAAGGATCTCATGTACCCCCATGATGGTCGGCACATTGTCGCGGATCACCAAAGGGTTCACCGAAAGCTTGGTTTCACACGCGGTATAGGCATACAAGGCATCGACAATCTCCTGGGCGTAGGTGTTGCGGGCGAGATTGATCTCAATGTTCACGAACTCGGCAGTGTAGTCATTGATCGAACTGATCTTGATCCTGCCCTTCTTTGCCGCTTCCTCCACCGAGTGGATCATTGCTTCGCTGGTGGTTCCGTAGGGAAGTTCCTCGATGATGATCCGCTTCGGGTCTGAGGTGTTGAGCTTCGCCCTGATGGAAACCGAACCCCTTCCGTCATCGTAGTTCTCCACATCCACGATGCCCCCTCCGGGGAAGTCGGGATAGAGGCGATAGCTCTCCCCCTTCAGCGAAGCAGCCATGGCATCAAGCACTTCAAAAGCGTTGTGGGGAAGGATGTAGGTGCTCATACCTACCGCAATACCACTGACGCCTTGGATAAGCACCACCGGAATCTTGGCAGGAAAAGCTACCGGTTCCTGGTTTCTCCCATCATAGGAGTCAACGAACTCGGTCAATTCGGGGTTGTACAGCACCTTCTTGGCAAACGGCAGCAGACGACATTCGATGTATCGGGCAGCAGCAGCGCTGTCTCCAGTAAGGATGTTGCCGAAGTTTCCCTGCCGTTCGATGAACAGATCACAGTTGGCAAGATTCACCAGAGCTTCATAGATGGAAGCATCACCGTGGGGGTGGTAGCGCATCGACCACCCGACCACGTTCGCCACCTTGTGGAACTTGCCGTCATCCATCTCAAAAAGCGTGTGGATGATACGCCTTTGTACTGGCTTGAACCCATCGACAAGATCGGGGATTGCCCGCTCCTTGATGACGTAGCTGGCATATTCGAGGAAGTTTTGTCGGAATATTGAGTGTGCCTGGGTCATCAGATGAGGTTCTCCATAATGAATTCGCGTCGTTCGGGGGTGTTGTTTCCCATATAGAACTCCAAGGTCTTATGCATCTCATTCATCCCCGCAATGGAAACCGGTATGAGACGCATATCCTCACCGATGAACTGCCCGAACTCCTTGGGATCGATCTCCCCGAGGCCCTTGAACCGGGTGACCTCGCTGTTCTTGATCTGGGCGGTTGCATTGTCCCGTTCCCGCTCACTGTAACAGTAGACCGTCTGACTCTTGTTTCGCACACGAAACAGTGGAGTCTCCAGGATGTAGACACGTCCGGTGAACACCAGATCCTCAAAATACGTGAGAAAGTATGTCATCAACAGGTTGCGGATATGGAAGCCGTCATTGTCAGCATCGGTGGCGATGATGACCTTGCCGTAGCGTAATCCCTCCACCCCATTTTCGATGCCCAAGGCTACCATCATATTGTAGAGCTCTGCATTCTTGTAGATTTCCGTCTTCTTCTTCCCATAGACATTGAGAATCTTACCCCGCAGGCTGAACACAGCCTGGGTCATGACATCGCGCGTCTTGGTGATCGTGCCACTGGCGCTGTCTCCCTCGGTGAGGAAGATCATCGAACGCTCGCACTCATCCTGATGGGAGGCACTCTGGCCAAGATGGTATTTGCAATCCTTGAGCTTGGGAATGTTCAGCGAAACCTTTTTGGCCGACTCCCTTGCCCCTTTCTTCACCTCATTGAGTTCCTTGCGCAAGGCCTCGTTGTTGATGACCTTCTGATACAGCTTGTTCGCTTCCTCAGAATTCTTGAGCAAAAAGTCGATGATGGCATCCTTGACCTCATTTACGATCCAGGTGCGTATTTCGGTATTGCTCAGCTTGTTCTTGGTCTGGGACTCAAAGACAGGATCCTTCACCTTGACGGCAATGGCGCCCACCACCCCTTCACGGGCATCCTGAGGAGCCCAGTTCTTCTTGAAATGCTCGTTGATCGCCTTGAGGATGCCTTCCTTGAAAGCACTCTGGTGAGTGCCTCCATCGGTGGTGTGCTGCCCATTGACGTAGGAGAAGTAGTTCTCCCCATAGCTTCCTCCCACATGCGTCAGGGCAAATTCAAGCTGCTTGCCCTGGTAGTGGATGATGGAATAGAGGTTCTCAGTTCCCACCTCCTTGTCCAAGAGGTCCAAAAGCCCATGGGCAGAACGGTAGATCTTATTGTTGTAATCAAGGGAGAGTCCGGTATTGAGGTAAGCATAGCTCCAGATACGAGAGAGGATGAAGTCCTCATTGTAGTGGTAGTCGCCGAAGAGCTCGGGGTCGGGAATGAAAGTCACCTCAGTCCCATCGGCCTCACCGGTCTTTCCTATCTCCTCGTTGACCAACACACCCTGGCAGAAGGTAGCCTTGCTGAACTTGCCCTCACGATAGCTGGTTACCGAGAAATGGGAGGAGAGTGCATTGACAGCCTTCGTACCTACCCCGTTCAACCCCACCGAGAACTGGAACACGTCGTCGCTGTACTTTGCCCCGGTATTGATGATCGACACGCAGTCGACCACCTTGCCCAGCGGGATGCCACGCCCATAGTCCCTGACGCGGATCTCACTCTCTTTGAGCCGGATGAGGATCTTGCTGCCATAGCCCATGATGAACTCGTCGATGCTGTTGTCCACCACCTCCTTGAGGAGGATGTAGATACCATCATCAACATGCGTGCCGTTGCCCAAACGTCCGATATACATACCAGGGCGCTTTCGTATATGCTCCAGCGCACTCAGCGTTTGGATCTTTGATTCATCATAAGTTGTCTTCGCCATGACTGGGTATTATATCAGAATTCCTTCAGGATAGCAAAATAGTGTGCATCATTCCTTCTTGCAGGCTGAAGGAGTGTGCGGTACCGTACCTATATGTACACCTCACTGGTTCCTTATCTCATCCTCTCCTTTCTCCATCTCAGCCTGAGAAGCGAAGGAAAACACAGAGCCGTAGTGGTGACCAAGGCGCTGCTCATGCCCTCGCTCGCTCTCTTTGTGCCCAAGACCCAAGCCTACAGCTGCCTTTTGCTTGGTCTGGCATTCGCAACAGGTGGGGATGTTCTGCTCACCAAGTCCAAGCAGTACCGATGGTTTCTTGCAGGTATGGCGCTGTTCGCCTTGTCCCACATAGCCTACAGTCTCCAGCTGCTCAGCACTTCCGTCTCTCCTCTTCCCGCGCTCATCACGTTTGTCATCCTCGCAGCCGGCTGCATGGTGCTTATCCGAACCCTGGGAAAGGGAACAGGGAGGCTCAAATACCTGCTCTATGCGCTCAATCTCTCCACCATGAGCGCCCTGTGTGCAGGATCAGGCTCCCTAGTCTGTATCCTTGGAGCCTTGGCCTTCCTCATCTCCGACGGTATGATAGCACTGGATACCATGGGGGTGAGGACGAGCAAGAAAATCAGCGAGATGTCTTTGTATATTCTTGCCCAGCTCTTGCTGGTGCTCGGTTTCACCGCCATTTAGGAGAATGTCATGTTGGATAAAAAACAACGCATCCTGCTTCACAAGAAAAAAGAAGGATTGGTACCAGGGACCCTGGTCTATGTGGGTGATACGGAAGAGGAGCAGACCCTTGTTCGCTCCCACCACTACAGCTCGGAGTACTATCACCAGGAAGAGGGATTCTCCAAACCTCAGCAAGGAATCCTCTGGGTGGAAATCACCGGCCTGAAGGATATCAGGCACATTGTGAAGATAGCAAAGGAGTTCTCCCTCTCCAACCTCAGCCTTGAGGACGTCTTCTCTACCGACCAACGCCTGAAGGTTGACCGCTATGACTCCTACCTGTCAGCAACCCTCCGCATCCTGGGTACCCAAGAGACTCCTGAACAACAGCTCTCACTCTTCTTGGGCAGCAACTGGGTCCTTTCCATTGCTGAGAACAAGAGCGAACTATTCGAGCCCTTGATCCGCCAGTTGGCAACCAACCAGACCAAGCTGCAAACAGGCAGTGCGGGTATGCTCTTCCACTCCCTGATGGACCGGGTGGTGGACCAATATCTGGTGCGAGCCGATGAGCTTGAGCTGAAAACCGAACATCTGGAGGAACTGGTCATCACCTCCCCCCAGACAACCGACGCGCCCACCATTCACCAGCACAAGGCGGAAATCCTGCGTCTGAGAAGGATGACCAGTCCACTGAGAGAAATCCTAACCACCCTGCTTCGCTCCGAAAGCGAATACCTGGACAAGAACACACTCTTCTTGCTGAGGGACATCCAGGACCACGCCCTCTGGCTGAGTGAGGAGTGCGATATGTTGCGTGAAACGGTTTCGGGCATCATGGAAGTCTATCTCTCCAGTCTGGACATGAGGATGAACACCATCATGAAGGTGTTGACCATCATTTCCACCATCTTCATCCCCATGACCTTTCTCACCGGTCTGTATGGCATGAACTTTACCGTCATGCCCTTCACCACTGCTTGGTGGGGCTTCTATGCCATTCTCTTGTGCTGCGTCCTCGTGGTAGCCTTTATGATCGTCTATTTCAGGAGAAAACGATGGTGGTAGTCTCATCGCTTTCAGAGGTGGACATCGACCATCTTCTTGAGACGTTCAACGACGCCTTCAGTGACTATGACGTTCCCATGCATATGGACAAGACACAGCTTGTCCGCCATATGCATGTCAACGGATGCAACCTGGATGATTCGGTCGGCCTCTTTGATGATGGAAAGCTGGTAGGCTTTCTGTTGGTGGCACGGCGCAACACAATCGCGTATGACGCAGGAACCGGAATACGAGTGGCCTACCGTGGCCAGGGCCTTGCCCATCTCCTGATTGACCATGCGATCAGGCATACCACACATCGAGGCTGCACATCCTTCGTCCTGGAAGTCCTGGATACCAATGCTCGGGCAAAAAAGCTCTATGAGAAACACGGTTTTTCCACTGTTCGGACATTGGCCTGCCATCGATTGGAGCAAGGTATCCGGCCGGCCAAAGGCACAGTCACACTGGAGAAACAACAGCATCTTCGCCTCAGGAAGGGAGCATGCAGGCCCAGCTGGCAATACAGCGAACAATCGCTCAAAGCAGGTTCCTATACAGGGTTTGACATCGTTTGCAACAGAGAAGCGGTTGGTACGCTCTGCCTGGACACCAAGAGGGGAATGATAGCCCAGATCTTCATAGAACCAAGCCAGAGAAGAAGAGGCTATGCAAAACAAGCTCTTCTTGCTGCACAAGTTTTGTGTGAAACGGAGCACCTCTCCTTCTACAACGTGGATACCGCATGCCTGGATCTCCAGGGGTTTCTCGCAGCGGTCGGTTTTCACTGTCTCCTTACCCAAAGCGAGATGCATCGTATCCTGAAACCACAGGCCAAAGTATGAGTGACTATCTGATCCATCCTCTCGCACAAGGGCAACAGGAAGAAGCGCTTCAGCTCATGCGCCGCATCTTCGAGCCAAACCTGCACTCCATCTTCTTCCTGCACCCACAGACCACGCTGGTGGTGAGCCTTGATGGCAAGCTGGTGGGAGGACTCAATCTGGACGTCTACCAGGTGAATGCCAAGATAAAGATGGGATATCTTGGGTGGCTGTACATCGATGAGCAGCATCGTGGAAAAGGTCTTGCAGGGCGCTTGATCGATGAGGCGCTCACCTTCCTCAGAGAGCTTGGCTGCACGGATGCTGCAGGCTGTGTGGAGGGAGACAACCCAGCTTCTTTCAGGCAGTTGGAGCAACGTGGCTTTGCCATCCGCTCGCTCTCCTTCCAAATCAAGCGCTACCGGTGGGGAGTGGCCAGGGTCTGGTCCCACGCATCACGCTTTTTCGACATGGGGTATTTCTTCTGGCAAACAAGTCTGAAGGAAGAACAACCGAAATCGTCCCCAACCAACCTTTCGGCTTTTGTGCGTACAGTCTTGGGAAACACGCTCGCCTTCTCATTGCTCGTCCTCGGGTGGAACATTCCGGCACTGTTCTCCCTGCCCTGGACACAAAGGGGCGCCGGCATTGAGCCAGCGCTTCTTCTCCTGATTCCCACGATTGCACTTTCAGTACGCACCCTCTCCATGCTTTTGGTGGCGCGAGCCTACAAACTTGAAGTTGTCTATCGCGGCTGGGATACTGCCTATGTGGCCGCCTATCTGGCACCCCTGGTGTTGGGCCTGCCTTTCCCAGCTGCAGGAAATCTCTACATCAAGGGAAGCACTTGGTCACCAGCATCCCATGCAAAACCTCTCTTTGCCATGGGCTTTGCCTCTGTCTGCTCGCTGGGGTTGCTCACCCTGCTGTTGCCCTCTCCTTATGTGGTGATACTCCTCTTGCTTGATACATTTCTCTTCATGTATCCCTTCTGCGGATTCAATGCATCGCGCATTTGGAGAGGAAATCGAAAGCTTGCCCTTCTTGCGGTGCTCATCACCCTTGTCTGCTGTACACTTCTGTTGGTATACTGATTTCATTATGGATGACCCGTTACCTAGAAAAGGGTGCTCTGATGAACACCCATTGTTGTTGTTTGTGGCCGGGAGGTGTACATGCAGGTACAACTGACCGCCATCATTATTCTGTTGGTCTTTTCTGCAATCTTCAGTGCCACGGAAACAGCTTTCACCTCCCTCTCCTTCGTACAGCTCAAGATCTTGGAGAACCGAAAGAGCCGCGCAAGCAGGCTTGCCTATCGGCTCAGCCAGCGGCGTGAGGAACTCATCACCACCGTCTTGGTCGGAAACAATGTGGTGAACATTTCCGTCTCCTCCTTGGTTACGACGTTTGCAATTGAGTTCTTTTCAAGCCAGGCCATCGGGTATGCCACCGGTATCCTTACCTTGGTCATCCTGATCTTCGGGGAGATCACCCCCAAGCAGCTGGCCCTTACCCACAACATGAAGATTGCTGTCTTCATGGCCTATCCCATGCGCTTTCTCACCACCATTCTCTTTCCGGTCATCTGGGCGCTGAGGCATTTTTCCGCCCTCATCACCCGCCTCTTCTCCTCTCATGCCGACCCTACCATTACCACCGAAGGGGTGATGCATATGGTTGATGCGGCAGAGAATGTGGGCTTGGTGGACCAATATGAGTCAGATCTCATGCAGCGGGCCATCCACTTCAGCGAGACGCAGGTGAGAACCATCATGACCCACCGGACCAACGTCTTCTGCGTCAGTGACGAGCTGACCATCCGGGATGCCTTCCCCTCCATCGTACGCTCGGGCTACAGCCGCATCCCGATCTTCCACGGAACTCCGGAAAACATCATCGGCATTGTGTTGGTGCGCGACATCCTCAAGGCCCAACTGGAAAAGCGGATGGACAAGATGCTCTCCTCAATCCAACGCGAACCGATGTTCGTCCCCGAGCAGATGCACCTCGACGACGTCTTCTACCTCTTCAAGAAGGCAAAACTGCAACAGGCGATCGTCTTGGATGAGTATGGTGGCTTCAGCGGGGTGGTGACCATGGAGGATGTGGCCGAGCAGCTCTTCGGTGAACTCTATGATGAGCATGAACGCCGCTTTCCCGACCGCATTGTGGAGCGTGAACAGAAGCCGGGAACCTTCCTCGTAATGGCCGATACTCCTTTCCAGCAGATGGTCGATGAACTGGACTTGATGGTGGATGAGCACAGGGGGAGAACCTCCACGGTGGCAGCCTATCTGCTTGACCTCATCGGGGACATTCCCAGTGAAGGGGAAGTGGTGCAGTCTCCACTGGGAACCTTCAGAATCATCTCCATGAAGGGAAACAGGATGGAAGCTGTGGAATTTTCCCCAACCATTGATGATGGAACCCTCTAGGAAGAGCTTGTCGGCGTTGACTGATTAGGGATGCAAAGGTATGATTGCTCCCATGAGCAAATACCCCTTCCAGGAAATAGAAACCAAGTGGCAAGCCTACTGGGAAAAGCACCAGAGCTTTGCAGTGACCGAGGATGAGAACGTACCCGCTGATAAGCGTGTGTACGTATTGGATATGTTCCCCTATCCCTCCGGGGCGGGCTTGCATGTGGGACACCCTGAAGGGTATACGGCCACCGACATCTACTGCCGGTTCCTCCGCATGAACGGCTACAACGTACTGCACCCGATGGGCTTCGACTCCTTCGGGCTCCCTGCCGAAAACTATGCGATCAAGACGGGTACCCACCCCAGGGCCACCACCGAAAAAAATATCGAAAACTTCCGCAAGCAGATCAAGAGCTTGGGCTTCAGCTATGACTGGAACCGGGAAGTTTCCACCCACAGCAGCGACTACTACCGCTGGACCCAATGGATCTTCCTCCAGCTTTTCAAGAAAGGCCTAGCCTATGAGTCCCATACCCCGATCAACTGGTGCGACCAGTGCAAGACCGGTCTGGCCAACGAGGAAGTGAAAGAAGGCAAATGTGAGCGCTGCGGGACCACCGTGGTGCGCAAGAACATCCGCCAGTGGGTGCTCAAGATCACCGAATATGCGGACAAGCTGCTCTCCGACCTGGATAGTGTCGATTGGCCGGAGTCTGTAAAGAGTATGCAACGCAACTGGATCGGCCGCAGCGAAGGAGCTTCAGTCCTTTTCCCTGTAGATGGCCTTGATGAGCAGCTCGAAGTCTATACCACTCGAGCCGATACGCTCTTCGGTGCTACCTACATGGTAGTAGCCCCAGAACATCCGCTGGTTGCCAAACTAACCACCGAAAGCCAGAAAGAGGCAGTCGAGGCCTACCTTGAGGCAAGCGCCCGCAAGAGCGACCTCGAGCGCACTGACCTTGCCAAGGATAAGAGCGGCGTCTTCAGTGGCAGCTATGCGATCAACCCGGTGAACAACAAGAAGATTCCCATCTGGATTGCCGACTATGTCTTGATCAGCTACGGAACCGGTGCCATCATGGCAGTCCCTGCCCATGACACCCGTGACTGGGAGTTTGCCAAGAAATTCAACCTGCCCATCATCGAAGTCCTCAAGAGTGAGGTCGATGTCCAGCAGGAAGCGTGGACCGAGGATGGCATTCACGTAAACAGCTCCTTCCTTGATGGTCTGAACAAGGATGATGCCATTGCGGCCATGCTGGCCTGGCTTGAAGAACAAAAGCTCGGAAAGAAGGCAATCAATTACAAGCTCAGGGACTGGATTTTCAGCCGCCAGCGGTACTGGGGAGAACCCATCCCCTTGGTACACTGCCCCACCTGCGGCACGGTTGCTGTTCCCGAAGAAGAGCTTCCGCTGCTGCTTCCCGAAGTAACCAGTTACGAACCCAGCGGCACCGGAGAAAGTCCGCTTGCAAAGATTGACAGCTGGGTGAACACCACCTGCCCGGTTTGCGGCGGCAAAGCCAAGCGTGAGACCAACACGATGCCCCAGTGGGCAGGTTCCTGCTGGTACTATCTGCGCTACCTCGACCCGAACAACACCAAAGAGTTCGTCTCCAAGGAGAAGGAGCAGTACTGGATGCCCGTCGACCTCTATGTGGGTGGTGCAGAACATGCGGTGCTCCACCTCTTGTATGCACGGTTCTGGCACAAGGTTTTGTTTGACCTTGGGGTGGTCTCCACCAGTGAGCCGTTCAAGCGCCTGGTCAACCAGGGCATGATCACCAGCTACGCATACCAGCGAAAGGACAAGAGCCTCGTTCCCACCGATATGGTCGAAGAGACCTCCACCGATGTGTTTGTTGAGAAGGCAACGGGTGAACAGCTTGAGCGTGTCGTGGCGAAGATGTCCAAGAGTTTGAAGAACGTCATCAACCCCGACGAGATCATCACCGAATACGGGGCTGACTCGATGCGAATGTATGAGATGTTCATGGGTCCTCTGGAAGTCTCCAAGCCCTGGGCAACCACCGGCCTGATCGGTGTCTACCGCTTCCTCGACCGTATCTGGAGGCTCTACGACGAGCGGCCGATCACTGATGAGCCGTTGGTTGATGAGTTGGAGAGGACACTGCACAAGACCATAAAGAAGGTGACTAACGATACCAACACCCTCAACTTCAACACCGCCATCAGTCAGATGATGGTATTGGTCAACGAGTTGTACAAGATCGACAACTTCCCCAGAGAAGTGGCTGAGACGCTGGTCAAGTTGCTCTCTCCCTATGTTCCCCACCTCGCTGAGGAGCTCTGGGAGCGGTTGGGGCATACGGGCAGCCTGGGCACAGTAGCCTGGCCTGAGTACCAGGAAGAACTGACCTTCGATACCCAGATTGAAATGGTCTTCCAGGTCAACGGAAAGGTTCGCTCCAAGGCAACCGTTGCCAAGGGAATAACCAAGGAGAATGCCCTGGCCTTGGCCAAGGAAGATGAGAAGATGCAAAGCTGGCTTGCAGGAAAGACCATCGTCAAGGAGATTGTGGTACCTGACAAGTTGGTGAACATCGTCGTTCGCTAGCAACATACCCAAGGGGAGGCCTTCGAGCCTCCCTCTTTTACTCCTCCAGCACGAGATGGATGGTCAGGCTGCTCTGCATTCCTTGCATTTGGCTCAGGGAACGAGCAAGTCGGGCATACAACCTTCCCACCCTCACCTGTTCATGAACAATTCCTCCCACCCGATATTCAAAAGGAAGATCTGCTGCGAATCGTATCCCCTGTTCATCCTCAAGTTGATACGAAACTGCCTGAGCTCCTTGGGAGAGCGCGGTATGGTCCAAGAACAACCTTCCGACACCCCGATGCTTTGCATGAAGGGTAAGGTCACAGATAGGGATGCGAGTCTGATCTGCTGCTTCCTCATCGTCAAGAGATTGCACTTCTATCACGACATTGATGGAGGCTGTCTCAAGAATGATGGCAGGAAAGAGTGAGGATAAGCGAATGCAAAGAAAGAGAATGCAAAACAAACCCGAACGTACTATTCGGGCAGAAGGAGAGGCCATTCTGAAGCTAGAGTACAATCCTGTTTTGCATTCCATATGCTATGACAAACAGTACTGTAGTGTATAAACCTATGTCAAGAGTGAAGGATGTTACCCTCAGGTGTTTCTCATTGCTCCGGTATTTTATTCCGAACAATTCACTGTAAAAGACTAGTCATTTCTTTAATATGTTACATATTATGAATATTTACTATTCTTACCAATCTTATGACACATCAAAGCCTAACCCAAAACCTTTGCCAATCCACCTTTGGAGGTCTCTCGGTAGAGGGAGGGCAGTGCCTGCCCTGTTTCCCGCATGACTTCAATGGCATTGTCAAACGATACCTTGTGCCTTCCATCCCCAAGCAGGGCGTAGGTGCAGTGGTCAAGCGAGCGCATGGTAGCAAGGGCATTGCGTTCGATACAGGGAATCTGAACCAGACCGCGCATCGGATCGCACGTAAGTCCTAGATGATGCTCAAGGCCCATCTCTGCAGCATACTCAATTTGATGGATCGTCCCACCGAGCAGATGGGTTGCGGCAGCACCTGCCATGGCACAAGCCACCCCGATCTCCCCTTGGCATCCTACCTCAGCTCCGCTGATGGAACCATTGGTCTTCACCACGTTGCCAATGATGCCGGCTGTCAGAAGAGAACGAAGAATCTTGATCCTGGGGAATTTGTACTGTCTGGCAAGATAGTACAGTACCCCGGGAAGCACACCGCAGCTGCCGCAGGTTGGAGCGGTGACGATTCTCCCTCCCCCTGCGTTCTCCTCACTGACAGCCAGTGCATAGCTGAGAGCAAGTGCGGTATTTCCCAACGGCCCATTGAAGTCACTCGCCTTGGAGTTGTACTGGCTTGCCTTGCGGGCAAGCTTCAAGCCCCCGGGGAGCACTCCCTCTGCGTTGAGCCCATTCTCAACAGCTTCGCTCATCACTGTCCAGACTTCATCCATATAGGTGAGAATCTGGGGATCTTCAAACTGCAGGGCAAACTCCCAAAACTGCAAACCTTCCTCAGAACAATAGTCGAGAATCTGGCGCATCCTGGAGTACTCTTTCGGGTAGACTTCCAGATTCTGTGCAGCCTCTTCCCCTTCAACAACAATCTTACCCCCACCCACACTATAGTAGGTCTGCTCATGTTGGATTGCTCCCTCTGCATCAAAAGACCTGATCGTCAATGCGTTGGGATGGAAGGGTTTTTCAATCTCAGGATACCAGATGATTTCCACTTCCTTTTGTTGGGAAGCAAAAACCTCTCTCAGCGCTTTGTCGGTAAGGTGACCCTTTCCGGTAGCCGCAAGACTTCCGTACAAATCAGCCTCATAGCGATCTGCCTGAGTGAACGTAAAAAGAAAATGGGTTGCCGCAGCTCGGGGCCCCATGGTATGACTGCTGGAGGGACCGTATCCGATCCTATAGAGTTCTCGAAGGGATTCCATACCTTTGACTGTATCGGTTTATGGGCAAAATGGGAAGCTGGTATTACCACAGCGGAGCCTTTGCAAGGCTGCTCAGATACCGCCGCTCAGTCAAGTCTGCATAGAGGGTGAGGCAGAGGGAACGCTCACGGTTCCACCACCGCTGCAGGCCTCCCCTCACCTGGAGGTCCACTGCTTCACCCCACTGGCTCCAAAAGGCTTGTTGTGCATTTCGCTCAGGAACCCAGTATCCTTCGGGAAGATCGGAAAGCGTAACGGGCAGCATCTGCAGTACAGTCATCGTACTCTGTGCAAACTCTCCATTGAGCAGCGAAACCATGAGCGCATTGCCATCAACCAAAGAGGCATCACCCACCAACGAGGCAAGAAGGTTTCCTTGCAGGTTCTCAACCGCCTCATGATTCTTCTCATAGGAATTGAGAAGCAAATCTGCAAGGCTTCCGTTCTCTTCACAGAGTGAGATGCTGTTTTCACTTCCTGGATGGCAGAATCCGGCGACAGGGTGGAGAGAAGAGAGCGGATAGGCAGCAATGACTGTCATCTTACCCCTGGCAACCGATAGCTTCACCCGCGTTGTTCCTGGAAGCAGATAGCGTTTTTCAAGGCCCCCCTTGCCATCGGTATACACCAAGGTGTACCACAGCGGGTGGTGGCTTGCCTCATGCCAGGGATGCTTTTCTGAAAGAACGACCTCAATGGTACGCTCAGTAAGGATATGGGTCTCACACCCTGCAAGCAGGCAGAGCATGAGACAGACAATACAGACTCTCACACCCTAGAAGAGGTGGAGATATCCTGCTTGCTTCAACTGCTTGTGATAGACCTCTCTCCATACTTTGAGCATGGCCTGCACGCCCTCGCTTCGGTAGTCCTGGTAGGTCCAAGGCAAAATGGAAAAGGCCCCTGCTTGGTAGATCAGCGTCACCTCTGCATGAATACCGGAATGAAGCGGAATGCGATGAGCCCGAGCCTTGGTGGTTGCCAGAATGAGGGACGAGAGGCTAAGCAGTCCGGGATCGAGATTGCACGTTCGTCTTCCCTCCCTCTCCCAGTCTGTTTCAAGGGCATTGGTCCATTTCTTGATATCGGCAAGGGAGGAAGGGTCTACCAAGCGCTCGAAACAGAGATAAAGTCGCCAAGGCTTGGCACCCATCTCCTGGTCATAGTAGTCGGTGAACACGAACCTACTCGGTTCACTCATCGCCATGACCGGTCCGAACTCACTGACCAACTTCTCGGTGAGAGAGGAGAGAAGGGAGAGATCGGTGATAAGCAAGCCCATCACCAACAAGTTTGGCGTAAACGAGCGCTCAGTGCCCATCCTAGTGATTGGCGGTAAAGGTCCCCAGAACCCTGATCGAATGGCAGAGAGCCTTCAGCTCTTCCAATGCGGTCTCGAATGCCCCTGCATCCCCAAGCTCGGTCTCCACGAAGAACGAGTACTCCCAAGGTTTACCCGGAATGGGCCGGCTTTCCAGTTTCTTCATGTTCAGTCCGTGCTTGGTCAGAACAAGAAGTGCCTCGAAGAGGGAACCGGGCCTGTCGGGGACAGTGAAGTTCAGCGAAGCCCGGTTTACCGCAACGCTGGAGCGGTAGACGGCCGATCGTTCTTCACGGCAGATGATGTAGAAGCGGGTATAGTTTCGGCTGTTGCTCTCAATGCCCTCCTGCAGGATCTCCATCCCATGTACCTTCGCAGCGGGAGTGCCGGCAATAGCAGCTTTGGTCGGATCGCCAATCTGCTTGATATGGCCTACCGCTCCTGCGGTATCGAAGAAGGGAATAGCCTGGGCATGGGCCATCTCGTTCTGCAAGAACTGTGTGCATTGTGCCAAGCCTTGTGGATGCGAGTAGATCTCACGAATGTCTTCCTTCTTGGCTCCGGGAAGCGCAATGAGGTTGTGGATGATCCTGATCTGCTGCTCACCTACCACCTGGATGGCAGGATGACGATCGAGCAAATCAAGGTTCTCATAGAGGGTGCCTCCAAGGGTATTCTCCACCGGAATCATTCCGTAAGCAGCCTTGCCTTGCATCACAGCGTCGAAGACGGAGGCGAAGGAGGGACAGGGAAGAACCTGTGTCGATTCATCAAAGGCCCTGCGGATGGCAAGCTCACTGTAGGCACCCCGTTCTCCCTGGAAGGCAACAATGAGATCGGATGATGCAGAAACGGCAACCTTGGCATCAGGAAGGGAGGAAGCCTGCAGACGGGGAATCCGTTCAAGCGACTTTCCCACCACAGCACTGAGGGCCTGCAGGTCACGCATCAACTTCTCAAACTGGGATGGATAGAGGGACTGGGGGCCATCACTGTAGGCTTTTTCGGGGTTGTTGTGGACTTCCACAATCAGGCCTGATGCACCGCTTGCAATCAGGGCAAGGCTCATCGGGCTTACCATGTCACGCATACCGGTGGCATGGCTGGGATCACCGATGACGGGAAGATGGGTCATCTTCTGCACCACCGGGATGGCTGAGATATCAAGCGTATTGCGGGTGGCACGCTCATAGGTGCGGATACCTCGTTCGCAGAGCACCACCTGATCGGTGCCACTTGCCATCAGGTACTCAGCTGCCATCAGCCACTCCTCGATGGTAGCACACAAGCCGCGCTTGAGCAGGACAGGCATGCCGGTCTTTCCCACCGCTTTCAGCAGTTCGAAGTTCTGCATGTTCCTTGCACCAATCTGGAACATGTCGATGTATTTGGTCATCATCGGAGCGTCCGAGGGGTTCACGATCTCGGTGGTTACCGGCATGCCGTACGCCTCTCCGGCCTCCTTGAGATACTTTAGGCCTTCCTCTCCCAAGCCTTGGAAAGCATACGGGCTGGTACGGGGTTTGAAAGCTCCCCCACGCAGGATGACAGCCCCTGCCTCTCGAACTGATGCAGCAATGGTCATGATCTGTTCACGTGACTCTACGGCACAAGGACCTGCCATGATGGCAATCCTGTTTCCCCCGATCTTCACGTTGCCCACCGTTACGATGGTATCCTCTTTCTTCAACTCGCGTGAAGCTAGCTTGTAAGGCTTGCTGATGGGAACCACACTGGCTACCCCCTCAAGCATCTGTACCTCACGAATATCGATGGTACTCTGTCCCACCGCCCCGAAAATGGTCTCTTCCTGACCGATGATCTCCTTGACGGTATACCCCTTCTCAACCAGGAAGGAACGGATAGCCTCTTTGTGCTTTTCGCTGATCTGCTGTTTCAGTACGATTATCATGAAAACACGCTAGAGCGTAACAAAAAAAAGGTCAAGGGAGCGTTGCATCTTTCCCTTCGGTGTGCTACCAAATGGCATGGATGCAGACTACTGGGACAACCTCTTTGCCAGCTTCAGGTATGCTGTCCAGCAGGAAGGTGGGGTCCTACCCTCCGTCTCGATCATAGCCGAGCGGGAGAACGACCCCTACCGGGTGCTGATAGCCACCATCATCTCCCTCAGGACCAAGGATGAGGTCACCCTCTCGGCAAGCAAGCGTCTCTTCGCGCTTGCAAAGGATCCTCAGTCCATGCTCGCCCTCTCTGTCTCCCAGATAGAAGATGCCATCTATCCTGCAGGTTTCTACAAAACCAAAGCAAAGACCATCCAGGCAATCTCCCTCCAGCTGCTCGAGCGTTTTGATGGCAAAGTCCCCGATACACAACAAGAGTTGCTTTCCCTTCCCGGAGTGGGCATCAAGACAGCGAACCTCACCCTCAATCTGGGTTTCCAGATCGAGGCCATCTGTGTGGACTGCCATGTCCACCAGATAGCAAACCGCTTGGGCTGGGTGGCAACAAAAACTCCTGAGCAAACCGAAGAGGCGTTGGCCTCTCTCATGCCCAGGCGATTCTGGATACCACTCAATGAACTCTTGGTCCGCTACGGCCAGCTCATCTGCACCCCGGTCAGTCCCTTCTGCAACAAGTGCCCGGAAGAGAAAACCTGTCCCAAGATTGGGGTGACACGCTCGCGCTAGAAAACCTCGCGCACAATCCTTGAGACCGATTCGGCTTTTCCAAGCGTATAGAAATGCACCCCTGGCACCCCATGCTCGAGCAGGTCTTTTGCCTGCTTGGTGCACCAGTACACTCCGATCTCTCTGATTTCGGAGAGCTTCTGAGCCTTGTTCAACAATTGAACAAGTTCGGAGGGGAAGTCAACATGGAAGGTTTGGGGGATGGTCGCAAGGTCGCGTTTGCTTCCGATCGGCTTGAGTCCCGGAATGATCGGAACGGTGATGCCTGCTTTGCGGCAATCATCGACAAAGCGGTAGAAAACCGCATTATCGAAGAACATCTGCGTCACAATATACTGGGCACCACACTCCACCTTGTACTTGAGCATCTGGATGTCCTCTTCAAGATTCGGAGCCTCTGCATGCTTTTCAGGATACCCCGCAACGCCGGTACAGAAATGGGTCTTTCTCCCATCCTGCAAGGTGCTGTCCAAATACCTTCCCTCATTTAGGTTTGTGATCTGCTTCACCAGGTCGGAGGAGTGTGCGTAGCCTCCCTTCATCGGTACAAACCGCTTCTCGCCGTTGGGGGGATCGCCTCTCAGGGCAAGAATGTTTTCAATACCTAAGAAGTTGAGCTCAACCAAAGCATCCTCAAGCTGGTCGGCATCCATGCCACCGCAGATAAGATGGGCGACCACCGGAATGTTGAAGGTGTATTGGATCAGGGCCGAGAGGGCAATGGTCCCAGGGCGCTTTCGCACTGTACGTCGCTCCAAGAGCCCATCTTCGCGCTCAAGATAGACCACTTCCTGCTGGTGGTTGGTCACATTGATGTAGGCAGGCTCGAACTGGGCAAGCTCCCGTACGCTGCCGAGCAGGGACTGGGCATCACTGCCTTTCAAGGGAGGAACCAATTCAAAGGTGAACAGCGGTTTTTTTGCCTCGTTGAGGATGTCGATTACTTGCATGGCCTCAGTATCCCATACCACTGAGCAATGTGGCAAGCGCCTCACGTGAAAGGCCCTTTCTTCCTGCATAGAGGTCCAGCTGCTCTTCACTCACCCCCTTGAGGGTAAAATAGCGAAGGTCTTCTCCTCCGATGAGCATTCCGCAAACCGAAGAGGGAGGATCCATGGCAAAGCTTTCGGTCAAGCGCACCCCGATTCTCTCAGTAGCGCCAAGGGCTGTAAACAACACCCCCTTTTCGCTGTGGTCGTTCCAGCTTGGGTACCCCGGTGCCGGGCGAAGGCAGCTCTTGTGTTCCACCCCCCACTTTGTGCGGATCAAAAGCTCGGCTTCTTCTGCAAGCGCTTCGGCAAGCCGGTCTGCAAGCAACTTCAGACTGAGGATTTCCATGCCATCCCGCTCCACGTCACGTGTTTCCAAGAATGCAGGAAGAGCCAGAGAGGATGTAGTGACAAACAGGCCGACCGTATCTTCCTTGGCAATGCAATCGGCAAGGCAGAGCCCGTTCTCTTCATTGCGCAGGAAGTGGAAGCGATGCTCTCCCACCGTCACCGCCATGCGGTCGCTTGAAGCAGGGAAGAGTCCGTAGACCACTTTGCACCCCTCTTCAAACATCGTCCTGACTTCGTCTCCGCCAAGCAGGGTGTTTGCTTCACCGACCAGACGTCTTCCCTCATCACTATCAAAGGGGACTTTCCACGCGGCACAGTACATCTTCCAGTTGATGCGTTCGGCCAAGGAAGGAAGCGTGAATGTGGAGGCGGTAGAGACGCCATAGGAGGAAGCTCTCGTTCCTCTCTCTTTTTGCATGGAGAGGGCGAGGGCTTTTTGGTACGAGCCGGCCTGACTTCCATCTCTTTCTTTTCCCACGTGCTGTTCGCGAAGACTTTCATACAGTGCATGCTGTTTTGAAAGGAAGGAAACGCGCTCTTTTCCCACCACTTCATTGGCGGCAAGCACCATGGAGGATGCGTCCTTGGTCTGGATGACTGCTTCTGAGTAGAGCGGGCTGAGTTTCACCGCAGTATGGAGTGCGCTGGTGGTCGCTCCCCCAACAAAGATGGGGATGGTTGACTGATGCTCCTCAAAGAGCCTGATGACATTCTCCATCTCCTTCAGCGAGGGGGTGATCAGGCCACTGA
>Ga0265295_1002514_pt1 | contig 28882 bp, 26 predicted proteins | sample Munlansysbiofilm_FD_192503 | JGI IMG/M metagenome (GOLD analysis project Ga0265295, IMG submission 192503) | Leachate microbial communities from a municipal landfill in Southern Ontario, Canada - Methane capture system biofilm | ecosystem: Engineered > Solid waste > Landfill > Unclassified ... | reverse complement strand
CTTGTATGCTATCTAATCTCTAACCACTGAGAGACAGGGACTTGATCCCTACATAGGCTCTTAGCCTTTGCGAGTATTTTAGCCTTATTCTGTCTTTCATCGGTTACCATCTCTATTGTAAATCCAGAGATGCTCAACCTCCCCTAAGTCTAATGGCGAGGTTGAAAGGGCTTTTAACATTGAAATTGACTTACCTTGCGCCCTTTCAACCCGCCTTCACAACCCGAACAACGGCGGACATCGTGGCTTATATGGCGGATTGAAGGCGCACAAGGGGTCCGATATTCAACATTCTTGGCGCCTTCAATCTCGCCCTACGAAAATTTTCAATAATCCGAACGACGGCGGATTAAAGGATAGAAGGCACGCGAGTTTCAAACATCCAACGCTTGTTGAGCCCTATTTCCTGTTACCTGCAATCATCTTCCGTAAATCAAAGAATAGATGTGATATTTTTCGACAATTTTGCGCAGATATGTCCGAGTTTCAAGGTAGTTAATGGAATTCAAGAAAACGTCCGGGTCGTCGCCGGTTAGGTTCGTCCAACGCAAGGTAGAGCCTGGTCCGCTGTTGTAGGCGGCGAGGGCGTGATAGCTATCGCCTTCAAAGACGTATATTTGGCGGGCGAGATAGTTGCTGCCTAAGGCGAGGTTGTACATTGGGATTGCCAAGTCGCTTTGCTGAAAATTGGGGGGATATCCGGTATCTGAGGCAATTTCGGCGGCGGTTTCGGGCATGAGTTGCATCAAGCCACTTGCTCCGGCAGAGGACCAGGCATGAGCAGCGAAACGGCTTTCTTGCTGGATTAGGCTGTAGAGCAAAATTTCGGAGATGTCATAGCGTTCCGCAACTTCCTGAACGTAGGGGAAGTAATATAAACCGTATTGAACATGGGCGAAATAGGGCGGGTAATTGCTTGAAAGCGGAACATCGCCATAACCGGCGAGTTTGGATATTGCACGGCTGGCTTCGATGGCAAGATTGTAATATGCCAGATCGTCGAAAGTTTTTATCAGACGAAAACTATTAAGGGCATCCTGACTGTAAGCGTCTTGCAGGGCAAAGAATTCCCGCGAGGCTTCGCTGTAGAGCCCGAGGCGGTGATATTCCAAACCACGCTGATAAAAGGGGTTTTCGGCAATTTCGGAGCTGTAATCTACATTTATGCCAGTCGGCAAGTTAAAGGCGGTTTTAAGCCAATCAGCGGCAATCAGACGTTCGCTTTCGAGGTCGGGTTCGTCGAGATTAAGGTTCAGCTCAGGGAAAATGGGTTGGTCATTGAGCATTTCTGCAGATCGGATGCCGTAATAACCATGAGGGTCGAGATTGACGGCGGTTTCCCAATTACCTTTGGCGGTTTCGGGTTTGCCCATCGCCAAATTGACCTTTCCGAGCCAAAAATAGGTGCCATATTCTTCGAGCGTCCCCGGATTGGCAACTAAGACCGCACGGTTAAAGTTATCGTAGGCTTTGTCGTATTCACCAATTTCATAATAAAAACTGCCGCCAAAAAAGAGACCATTGAAAGCGTCAGTTGAAGCAGGAAATTCGAGAGCGATGCGCGTCCAACTGTCGGCAGCTTCTTTCAGTTTGCCATCCAAAAAGTAGTAATTAGCGGCAATTTTAAGCAAGGCAGGAGCATCGGGTGCAGAATTTGGAGCGGCAACGAAGGCGAGTGTGGTTTCGATTGCCAAATTAAGCTGCCCCATGTAGACATTTTGCGTGTAGATGATATCTTCAATCGCATCGAAGCGATAGTCGCTGGTTGGGTAAGTGTCAATCAGTTCGCGCCAGAGATTGATGGCTTCTTTGTCTTCTTCCATGCCTCCGGCAGCATTGGCCGCCAGCCTTTCGGCTGAATTGCTTCCGGCTTTGACCAAGCCGTTCGCACGGACACTGAGGGCTTTATAGTAGAGAGCTTCGTCTTTTTCAAAACCGTCAGACTCGAGATAGCGGTCGAAGGCTTCAATCGCGAGGTTGTATTGTTGGACGTTGTAGTTGATTATGCCGCGTTGGAGCTCGCTGACGGTTTGGTCTGCGTCTATCAGGGTTACAAGGGCGGTATATGCATCGTATGTTTGCGGATAATTGTTGACTGAATCCCGAAGATAGGTATAAGCTTCTTCGGTATTTCCCTGGTTGATTAAAATTCGGCCAATCAGCAGGTTCATTGAAGCTTTGGTGTAATCACTGCTTGTGTTATGGAGCGTTTCTTTGTAGATGCCGAGGGCAAGATCGCTTTCGCCAAGCGTTGTGTAAGATTGGGCAAGATTTAGCGCAGCAGTGGTGTTGCGAGAAAGCTGGGGAGCAAGGTAGGCTGTGCGAAAGGCTTCGAGCGCTGCTTCTGTCTCACCTTTTTCGCTGAGGAGCGTACCAATTCTTTGGGAAATTTCAGCATCAAGAATTCCGGGCTGGGCATCGGCATAGGCTTGATAGAATGTAAGTGCGGCATCATCGTCATCTTGGTCGAGGCTGATTTGAGCGAGGATAAAATTCGCCCGTTTGGCAGGGAGGCTCTCGGGGAATTGCTCCTGAAGTTGATTCAGGGCGCGCTGGGCTTGAAAGAGATCGCCTTGTTTGTAATAGGTGAGTCCTTGTCCATAAAGAGCGGCTGCTTGAAGCTCAGGGCTTGAACCTGAGGTGTTGGCGCTGTAAAGTTTGAGCGCTTCTTCATAATCACCGAAGGCGAGACTGTGGTCTGCCTCGGTAAGGACGGCTTCCTGAATGGGCGTTTCTTCGATTACGTAATTGGGCGTGGCTTGAACAAGAACGGTTTCAGTCGCTGTGCTTTCGGGACTGGGGGTAGCTTGAGGCGGAGTAGCAAGGTTGTTGCAGGCGCTTAAAATAAAAGTAAGGGTGATAAAGAGAATAATAACTTTTTTGTGAAATTTTGTTTTCATGTTTGATTAATAACGGATAGGCGGTGCTTTGTCAAGAAAGAGGAAGAGGGAAGGCTGCCAGAAAAGCAACCATTTTCCTGAAATTTGTTCCTCAATCAAAAGGCGGTAGTTCAGGAATAAACTACCGCCTTTTGAAAAAAATCAACTTAAAGTTCTTCGAGATAATCGATAACTGTGGCGCGAATGGCTTCAAAAGTTTCTTCAAACACGCCGATTTTTTGCTCGTCTGTACCTTCAAATTTATCCGGTTCGGCAAATCCGAGGTGGCGGGTTGGATTTTCGCGTAACCAGCGCGGGCAAGATTCGCGAGCGTTGTCGCAAAGCGTGATGACCATATCAAAATCCTGACCTTCAAATTCATCAAAGGGTTTTGAGCGACCATCGAATTGGATATCGTTATTTTCGAGCACCTGAAGGGTCAGCGGATGGACAAAGCCAGTCGGTTCGCTTCCTGCGCTGAAAGCAATCCATTCTTTCGATAATTCTTGGTTAATCACCGCTTCTGCCATTAAACTGCGGACGGAATTGCCGCGGCTAAGAAACAAAACTCGTCGGCGAAGGTCTTTAGGGTCGATATTGCCTTCTTCATCTGTGCCAGGAAGTAGAGAATCCGGATCACCTACTAAAATTTCATTCTCAAATTCGCCTTCTTCCATCCCGGATAGCAACTCACGAGCTTTTACGGCTTGATCTTCGGGAACCATGACACCAACTTCGCCGAGGTCGCCAACGGTGAGACCGAAAATTTGGCCGGCGGCGTTGATATCAAGGATGGCAGGGATTGACTGGGCTTCCAAAAAGCCTTTGATTGATTCGCCATCCAGTTTACCCTGGGCTTTGTAGACCGTTACGTATTTGACTTTGTTTTTTTCCATTATTCATACATCCAATCTTCGCTTGTGCGTTTCCATTCAACGATTTCTTCCGGTTTGAACCAGAGGGCAATTTCCGCTTCGGCATTTTCGACTGAATCTGAAGCGTGAACGAGGTTATAGCGGGCCTGGAGTGCATAATCATGGCGGATTGTGCCCGGGTCGGCTTCGGTGCCACGAGTTTTGCCCACGGTTTGACGAATCGCATTAATCGCTTCGGGACCTGCCCAGACCAGTGCCATGACAGGAGCTGAGGTGATAAACTCAATCAAAGCATTGTAGAAGTGCTTTCCCTCGTGGACAGCATAATGGGCTTTGGCGAGTTCAGGTGAAACTTGCATGAATTTTGCGCCTACCAGGCGTAAACCGCGATTTTCGAAGCGTTGAATAATTTCACCAATCAAGCCACGCTGGACACCATCGGGTTTTACTAAAACTAAAGACCTCTCCATTTAACCTCCATTACTTGCTGAATTTTGTTTAAGTTCGTTGAGTTTGACGGCTAATTCGTCATATAAATTCCAAAGAGGAATAACATCTTCATTCATCACCAAGGCTGGACGAATTTTTTGTTGTGCTTCTTCGATGGAAGCGACATCGTTTGCTTGCTCGCGCAGTAAGTCAGCAGCCAGAGCATAGTGTCCGGTTTTGAGCAAATCGTCAAGATTGGTATCCGTGTTGGGCGTTGCGTCATTAAGTTCTGCCTGGACCACATGCCATGCAGATGTTTCCAAAACGACCGGAATTGCTTCTTCATCCATTTTGCTTTCAGTTGTTTCAACAACGGATGGCTGAGAAGCGGCATATTCGAGTAACCAATCCGGAATTTCAGCAGGGGCTGCTTCAGGATTAATCACTATTGGTTGAGTTTGTTCTGCAGTGTTTTCTTCACTCATTATTAGTCACCCAAATAATCCCGCAATTTTCGGCGGACCGATGGGTGGCGCAGACGGGTTAGAGCCTGGGCTTCAATTTGGCGAACTCGCTCGCGGGTAACGCCCATTTTGCGCCCGACTTCTTCTAAAGTGTAAGCCTGACCGTCCAAAAGTCCGTAACGCAATTGTAGAATGCGCACTTCCCGGGGGGGTAGGGTGTCCAAGACTTCAACCAGATGCTGTTTGAGCAGATTATAGGTGGCGGTGTCGTCAGGTGGTGGTGCTTCGTCATCTTCGATGAAATCGCCGAGAACGGAATCTTCTTCATCGTCGGTTGGCGTCTCCAAGGAAAGAGGCCGACGGGCAACCTGAATCATGTTTTCAACTTTTTTAGGCGGAACTTCAAGTGCATCTGCCAATTCTTCTACGGATGGATCACGCCCAAGACGTTGGGTCAGTTGATGCTGGACGCGCAGCAGTTTGTTGATTTGATCGCCCATGTGGACTGGGACGCGAATGGTGCGGCCTTGATCGGCAATCGCTCGGGTAACAGCCTGGCGAATCCACCAGGTGGCATAAGTGCTGAATTTGTGACCGCGTTCGTATTCGAATTTCTTGGTGGCTCGGATGAGGCCAATGTTTCCTTCTTGAATCAGGTCGAGGAAAGGAACGCCACGCCCCATGTATTTTTTAGCAACACTGATGACCAGGCGGGAATTGGCGGTGATGAGATGATCGACAGCAGCGTCACCGTCATCGACCAAAAGGAGCAATTCTTCACGACGGGCGGAGCTGAGACCACCTTTAGCCAATTCTGCGCGGGCTTCGCGACCGGCTTCCATGCGTTTTGCCAAAACGACTTCTTCATCAATGCTGTTGAGCAAGGGCACGCGGCTTACCTCTTTGAGGTAGAGCCCGATGGTGTCATCTGTGTCGATATTTGCAAGGTCGTCAGAGGTTGGCCCTTCTTCTACATCGCTGAGAGGATCTGCAATTTCTTTTTCGTCGATTTCGTCCGCAAGCGGGGCTTCGTCGGAGACAGTTATCCCGGCATTTTCAAGAGCTGTGTAGGCATCTTCGAGTTGTTCGGGATATTCTTCGGCTTCAGGGAAGAAACGAAGAATGTCAGATTCCGTGACGAAACCTTTCTTTTTGCCAAATTCTACTAAACTTGAGATGACTGCATTGAAGTTGTTTTCGTTTGGAACGGTTTTATTTGTTATTCTTGCCATGTATTGATTAACTTTCTCTCTTATTTTATATTCCCCCATAGAGTACGATATTTTAAGGTAAATTTCAAGACTTAGGCAGGAAACGGAAAAAAAGGAAACAGGAAAGCAGGAAAACAGGGAGCGGGGATCCGGGGAGCTGGGAGCAGGAAAGCAGGAAAGCAGGAAACAGAAATTTGATCACTGCTAACAGTGAGCTATATACCGCCAATTGCGACTGTCTATGAAGATTTTTCAAGCTTCGTTTTTTTGTCTATAATTAGCAATCGACTAAAACACATTGGAGACTGTCTTATCATATTTTTAAAGAAAACTGCGAATGTCTGGGTTCCAATCTTGATTGTCTTGCTTATGCTGGGTTTGACTTTTCTTAACCTGAATTTGGATAGTCGCTTGCGATTAGAAGATAATTTTGCCACTCGGTGGAATGCTGCCCGCTCATGGATGAGCGAAGGATGGTCTCCGTATAGCGAAGAGACCCAACAAGCGACAGTTAAGCTGATTCGGGAAAACAATGACATAGCGAATGAACGTGACCGGGGCAATTTTTTGGACCCGGCTTGGTATGTTTTCTTGTTTATTCCCATCAGTTTTATTCCTTACCCGATTGCCAAAGCAATTTGGATGATGCTGAGCCAATTAAGCGTTGTTGTTTCGATTTTGCTTGCGCTTGACCTTTCCGGTTTGAAATTACGTGGTTTTGAAATCTTCATAACTTGTGTTTTGGGCGCTTTAGCCTATCCGATGGTTAGAGCAGGCTTGACAGCCAGCATGGCGCCAATTTTCATTATGCTGACTCTCCTGGCAATTCGGCAGGGAATGAAGGGCGAAGGAAATCAGGCAGGAATTTTGTTGTTGTTTGCGATTTGGATTAACCCCATTGCAATTTTTCCGGCTGTTTTTTTGTTGATTATTTACGGAGCAAGACGAAACAATTCGCTTGGCAAAATTCTACTCTTTGGCTTTCTCTTTTTGATGGTTACCAGCATGATTCTATTCCCAAACTGGATTCAGGATTGGTTTTCGGAGATAATTTTGCTCAATCCTGATATCAGCTGGCTGGATACTCCCTGGATGGGAGTGGCACGCGCTTTTCCGGGAGCCTATGCACAAATTGCTATCGCGCTGCATTTAGCCACATTTGTTATGGTTTTAGTAGAGTGGTTTGGTTTGGGGCAAATGAAAGAACGCCAGCTGCAATGGAAATTAATGCTGACGCTGACAATTGCCTACTTTTTCAACTTTTATTCCGAAGGAATTTTCCTGTTGATGGTTTTGCCGGCATTTTTCTCAGTTTATAAATACATATCCGAAAAATGGCTTCTTTCTGGTAAAATTATTTATTGGATTAGTGTCGTTTTGATTAGTGTTTTTTCATGGAAATTGATGGCTAATCCGCTGACCAGCTTTCCAAAAGAACATCCTGCGATTGTCCTTTTTGTGCCAATTATTATCATTTTTTGTTTGCAATATTTTCGATGGTGGGCGTTGGCAAGCCCGAAAGCATTGGTTGAATCTAATAAGTAATGAGGAATATTATGGCTAAAAAGAGAATAGGTGTTTTGACCGGTGGCGGAGATGTCCCAGGATTGAGCATTGCAATAAAATCTTTGGTGACGAATAGCTCGCATGAAGATTATGACATTATCGGCATTCGCCGCGGATGGTTGGGACTTTTAGGTTATGACCTGGAAGACCCATCCACGCATGATTATTACATTCGCGAATTAAACGAGGCGGTTGTTCGCCGAGTTGATCGAACCGGTGGCACTTTTTTGCACACTTCGAGAACTAATCCGGCGAAAGTTCGTCCTGAAGATACCCCGGAATTCCTGAGAAACAGTAATTATGGCTTTGTTGTCGATAAAGAGAGTGGTGCGAAAGATTATACCGACTATATCATGAAGGTCTTAAACCACTTAAATTTGGACGCACTGGTAACCATCGGCGGTGACGATACGCTCAGTTTTTCGAGTCGCTTGCACAAAGAAGGCATCAAGATTGTCGCGATTCCCAAGACGATGGATAACGACGTTTTGGGGACAGATTACTGCATCGGTTTTTCGACGGCAATTACCCGAGGTGTAAACCATATCACTTATTTCCGATCCAGCGTTGGATCGCACGAGCGAATTGGCGTGATTGAGCTTTTCGGACGCAATTCAGGCGAAACCGCCTTGATTACCGGATATCTGGCACATGTTGACCGGACGATCATTTGTGAGGTGCCTTTTGACCTTGAGCGTTTGGTTGAAATGTTGGACCAGGATAAGAAGGACAGCCCGGCCCATTATTCGCTGGTGGTGATTTCTGAAGGAGCTGTACCGATTGGTGGAAGAATTATGCAAACCGGTACGCCCGATGCCTATGGACATCGCAAGTTGGGCGGGATTGGTGAAATGCTTTCAGACCAAATCAAAGCCCTTTCCGGAAACAACACCATGTATCAGCGGCTTGGTTACCTGGTAAGGAGCGGTCCGGCGGATATTACCGACCGAATGGTTTCGATGAACTTTGGCACGCTGGCGTATCAGTTGATTGCGAGAAATCACTATGGTAACCTGGTTGGGATTAATGACGGCAAGTATACGGCGACCCCCCTCGATTTGGTGGAGAGTGGTAAACGCCGGGTGGATGTGGACAAGTATTACGACATTGAAAATTATCGTCCGAAGGTCAAGTCTGTGCTTGGTCTTCCCATGTTCTTAAATTAAAGAAAAGGAATTTGCCCAGGCGGTATTTGGCCTGGGCTTTTTGATGCAAATGGGAGCAAAAAGTCAGGGAATTCAAGCGAACCGTTATCAAATCATTCCGCGCGTTTTGATTTTTCCGGTCGATGATAAGGGCAGAGTTTTGCTCTTAAAAGGTGCCTCAGATAAGAAAATTTGGGCGAATAAGTGGAACGGTGAAGGCGGACATCTTGAGCAAGGGGAAGGGATTCTCGAAGCGGCTCAGCGTGAACTTTTTGAGGAAAGTGGTTTGAAAGCAGAAATGCTGATTCAAGTTGCCCAAATTGTGGTCGACACGGGCGAAAACCCGGGGATCCTCTTCTATGTCTTCAAAGCGAAGCAGCTTAGCGGGAGCTTGCGGGAATCTGAAGAAGGTCGATTGGCTTGGTTTAGCCAAAAGGAAGCTTTGAAACTGGATTTGGTGGAAGATTTATACACCCTTCTGCCGATGGCAATGCGCCACCGCCGGAATGAAAAACCCTGGTTTGGGCATTATTCCTATGACGATGAAGATCAGCTGGTGATGAGGTTTAGCAGATAGCAGGCAGGTGCAAAGGCCTGGTTATATTTTTGTAAGACAAAACAATTGTGTTGTACGGAGGGGTTTTACCTCTCCTATTTGGATTCGGGCTGACATTTACATAGTTACCGAAATTTCCTCGTTAGACGTCGAATAATTCAGTTTATGATGAAAGAAGGAGCTGGGTTGAAACCTAGCCGTACAGTGGAGTTATAATCCCTATCTATTAACCGGATTAACCTAAAGCATGAACATCGATGGAATAAAATTTGGGCTGATTCTATCGTGGGAGTAAATTTGTGTCAGACTTTTTTCTCGAAAAAGACTAAGAGTGTGTCCCCGTATTTGCGTTCGTCGAAGATTTCAAAATTCTCGTAGCTAAGTTCTTCCCACTCGATTGGGTTGATTTGGACAATGATTTGCCCATCATCGCTCAAGAGTTCCGGATTGGCATCAATCAACTTGATTGCCTTTTGCCACATTTGGCGATATTGGGGTGGGGCGATGTAAATCAGGTCAAAAGCGAGTTTGGGAGGGTTTTGCAGATAGGTGAAAGCATCGGTTCGAATAACCTCTGCCTGGGCTTCTAATTTGGTTGTGGCGAGGTTTTGTTGGATGGTTTTGATTGCCTGGCTGCCTTTATCCAAAAAGGTGACAAAGCGGGCACCGCGACTGAGAGCCTCAATCCCAACCGCACCGGTTCCGCCGAATAAGTCCAGGATAAGATTATCCGCAATTTCGTTACCAAGGATATTAAAGAGCGATTCTTTGACAATATCGGTAATTGGACGGGTGGTATCGCCGGGGACGGTCTTGAGGCGCATGCCTTTGGCTTTGCCTGAAATAACGCGCAAGGTGCCCATGGTTTAGGCTTGAATATCCAGCTTATTGCGCATATATTCAATGGTCTTTTCCAAGCCCTCATGCAAACCAATCTTTGGTTCCCAGCCCAAAATCTCTTTTGCGCGGCTGATATCGGGCTGGCGGCGTTCGGGGTCATCGCCCAAACGGTCAGAGATATTGATGCTCAAACCGGCAGGGTTAGCGGAGATTTCGTTAATCATCCGGGCAAAATCGAGGATTGAAATTTCGTTCGGATTTCCGATATTGACCGGTTTGTGCTCGTTCGAGTCCATCAAACGACGGATGCCTTCAATCAGGTCATCGACATAACAAAAACTGCGTGTTTGTTCGCCACTGCCATAAATTGTGAGGGGTTCGTGACGCAAGGCTTGCTGAATAAAATTTGGCACAGCCCGACCGTCTTCAAGACGCATTCCAGGACCAAAGGTGTTAAATATGCGCACAATGCGCGTATCTACGCCATGGAAATTGTGATATGCCATGGTGAGTGCTTCGGCAAAACGCTTGGCTTCGTCATAAACAGAGCGCACGCCAACCGGATCGACATTGCCCCAATAGGATTCTTTTTGGGGGTGAACGAGCGGGTCGCCATAGACTTCACTTGTTGAAGTAAGCAAAAATTTTGCACCATGAGCTTTTGCCAAACCGAGGCTGTTGTGCGTACCGAGTGCTCCGGCTTTCATGGTCTGGATCGGAAGGTTTGGGTAACCGAGGGGGGATGATGTGCTGGGACTGGCAGGGGAAGCCATGTGCAAGACGAAATCCAAACGGTCGATCACTGAAATGAAATGCGAGACATCTTGCTCCATCAGGCTGAATCTTGTGTTAGTGAAAAACGGGGCAAGGTTTTCACGATTGCCGGTGATGAAATTATCCAGGCCAATAACAGTATGCCCTTCACTGAGCAAACGTTCGGTCATGTGAGAACCCAAGAAACCTGCTGCACCTGTAATTAAAATTCGCATAAGAACTTCCTTTGCTGTCCGTTATAACGGGGCACTTTAGAGTATAATCAAGCGACCCCTGAATGGTGGAATTATAGCATGACTGAAGCAAAGCACGAAACTAATCAAGATACGAGAATGCGCATCGAGGCACTTCTTTTTGCTGCGCCGGGATTGACCGGTATGGATCAATTGGCGCAAGCTACCGGATTGAAGAAAAAAGAAATTGAAAATGCCCTCAGAGACTTGCAAAATTTGTATAAGAACGGACATGGCTTGCGTTTACAAGAAGTGAAGGGGCAATATCAGTTGGTCTCTGCCCCCGAATTTGCCACCGATATTGAAGAATTTTTGGGCTTGGAAACAACCCAAAGGCTAACTCAGGCTGCGCTGGAAGCCTTGGCAATTATTGCTTATAAGCAGCCGACAACGCGACCGGAAATTGACAGCATTCGCGGTGTCAACAGTGACGGGGTGGTTAAAAGTTTGTTGTCTAAAGGATTAATTGAAGAATTAGGTCGATCGGAAGCTCCCGGCAGGCCAATTTTATATGGCGTAACCCCGGATTTCCTGCAACATTTCGGCTTGGAAGCTTTGACTGACTTGCCGGAAATCGATTTTGAAGGACTGTTCAACGAGGTTACGGATGCGGAAGCTGATGAGAGAAGGTTGTTAAAGGATTAATGGCACAGGAAAGAGTACAAAAAATATTGGCAGCAGCCGGTTACGGTTCGCGCAGAGCGGCGGAAAAGCTGATTGAAGAAGGCCGGGTCAAGGTCAATGGAAAAGTGATTCAACTGGGCGATCAGGCGGACGCGAGCAAGGATTCGATTGCCGTTAACGGTAAGTTGATTCGTCAGACGATTGATAAAATTTATATCGCGGTGAACAAACCAAAAGGTTATCTTTCTGATATCGATTTGAACCACCCAAGGCCGACAGTTAACGACCTAATTGGAATTGATGAGCCGCTTTTTGCGGTTGGGCGTTTGGATTTGGACAGCGAAGGCTTGATTTTGATGACGAATGACGGAGTGATGGCAAACCGCTTAACCCATCCACGCTTTGAACATGAAAAAGAATATGAAGTCTTTGTGATTAAGCAACCGGATGAGGAACAGCTGGCGATTTGGCGACGGGGTGTCGTGATGGAAGACGGCTATCGCACTTTGCCTGCCAAGGTTGAGATGATGAGCAATGCCGGTAACGGTAGCTGGCTCAGGATTACACTCAAGGAAGGCAAAAAACGCCAAATTCGCAAGGTTGGCGCCCGGATTGGCCTGCCGGTTTCGAAAATTAAACGCGTGCGAATTGGCACCTTAAAATTGGGCAAACTTCGCTCAGGCGAATGGCGCTATTTGACCGATTATGAAGTTAAAAAGATACTGGAATATACGAAAACCAGTCCTAAAGATTAGGTGTTAGCGCAAAGAACTTTTGTCTTAAATCAAAAAACCCTTACCGTATTTACGATAAGGGTTTTCATTTTAAAAAGTTGAAAAGATTATTTGTTTTTTCCAGCAGTTAAAGCAGCAATGATATTCTGCTTTTCTTCCTCGCTCATGGGTGTGCCACAAGCTTCACGGTCAATTCTGCGGATGTAACGCTTGAGATCATCAAGTTTGACAACCGGGTATGGAGCGGTATCGACGTTTTCAACGTAGGTATCGGGGAGCATCAATACGACAATCGGTTGAATCTCTGGGCGGTCTTCGACTGGCAATCCTTGTTTATCATACTGTTTGTTTAATTCCTGTGTAGCCAGAGCGACGGTTTCTTCGGGGTCTACCAATGTTTGCTGGCCCATAAAACGTTTGATGACACTCAGACCTTTATGCTTCCATTTTCCGTTGTCATAGCTAATGGTTCCGCCACTTGTAACCAAAACGGGTAGCCAGAGTCGGCAGGGTCCCAGCAAAAGCATCGGAACAGGAGTGGAATAGACGAAATAGGTGTAATCACTGCGAAGTTTACCCAAAGCCTGGGTATCCAGGATTTCATCCGGACGGGGGGATTGGCCGAAACGGGTCATGAAATACATGCTGAGTCGGGTCAGGATAAAGCCAATAATAAGAGCTATCCAAGAATACATGGTGCGGTTCATATCCACTTCATCGCCAACGGGCCAGGCAAGCACAGCTCCGCCAATCAGGACCAAGAGGCTGATAATAAAAAGCGCCATAGAAACCTTTTTGTTTCGACCGATCAGTTTTTCGTTAATTATTTTATGCATTTAGCTTACTCCGAGGTTGTAATTGATTTCTTCAAATTTTCGTGCAGGTTGGATTTTACCGCATTAACTGCTTGTTCGATAGCACTTTCGATTGCTTTTGCGTCCGAACGGCCATGTCCGACGAAAACTAAGCCATCCAAACCCAGAAGCGGGACAGAACCGATTTCCTTTGGGTCGAGCATTTTACGGACCTTGTTAAAAGCGGGTTTGGCTAAGGCGGCTCCAATTTTTGTGCGGAGGGATGACATTAACTCCGTTTTGAGCGTGCCAAGAATCAGTGTGGAAACCGCTTCAACCGATTTGAGCAGGATGTTCCCGGTGAATCCATCGGTAATTGCTACATCAACTTTGCCACCGAAGAGTTCTTTTCCTTCAATATTACCAATATAGCTCGGGATAAACTCCCGCATCAGAGGACCGGCAGCTTTGGTCAGTTCATTGCCTTTACCTTCTTCTTCACCGTTCGAGAGTAAACCAACGCGCGGATTTGGGATTCCCATAACCAGCTGGGAATAAACTGTGGACATCTGACCAAATTGCAGGAGGAATTCAGGGCGTGCTTCGGCATTTGCGCCGATATCAGCGATGACGCATTTACCGCCTTCAACCGGGAAAATTGCGACAAGGCAGGGACGATCTACGCCCGGGATCAAGCCAATGGTTTTGACACCAAAATACATTGCCATGCCTGTGTTGCCGGCAGTAACGAATGCCTGGGCTTTGCCTTCTTTGACCAGGCTCATCCCAATTTGCATCGAATTGTCCTTTTTGGCACGGGCTTCGCGAATATGGTCTTGCATGTCCAGAGCTTGTGAGGCGTGAACGATGCTGACCTGGCTTTTGTTGCCTTCAATTTTAGCCAAACCTTCTTTGAGGGTGGATTCGTCACCGACCAAAATGACATTGATGTCAAATTTTTGCGAAGCAAGGATAGCTCCTTCTATTTCAGGCAGGGGGCGGTTGTCTGATCCCATCGCATCTAAGACAATTGTTATTTTCATTTCTTCTCCATTGCCCATTTGCTTGACAAAGTGGGCAGATTCGTTATAATTTGGTCTTACGTTTGCGCTGGTGCTGGAACTGGCAGACAGGCGTGGTTGAGGGCCACGTGTCGAAAGACGTGAGGGTTCGATTCCCTCTCAGCGCATACAAAGAGGCAAGATTTCTTGCCTCTTATTGTTTAAGGAAAAGCTCGTCTTAACCAGGTTTCCGGATTAACCGGTGTTCCGTGAACATTGACTTCAAAATGTAAATGTGGCCCGTTTGAGCGTCCGGTAGAACCGATTAGGCCAATTAGCTGTTCTTTTACTACCTTATCGCCCTGACTGACATTAAATTCTTTCAAATGCATATATACCGTGTGGATTCCCATGCCGTGGTCGATAACAATTGTATTCCCACGAACGATAAGATCGGGCAAAACGGCGACCACCACACCATCTGCCGGTGCGAAAACATCGATTCCCCGGCAATAGCCTAAATCCAAACCGGCATGGTAATAGACTCGCGGATTATCGTTGTAAGTGCGCCGTGAGCCAAATTTTGAGGTAATACAGTCTGCATCCTGAGCAGGGGAATACCAAAGCCCATCCCAATATTGTTCAGGGGTTACAGGGCTTACATATTGGCTAAACATTTCATTTTCGGCTTTTTCTTCGGGGCTGTCTACCGTTGCTGGGTCGACTGTCAGGGGTGGGTCAGTTTCGTAATTCCCAGAACTAATCATAACGTATTGGTCGAAGCGATAGGTTTCGCCATCCTGACCGCTGAATTCCATGGTTAAGGGATAGACGCCTACATCTTGCAGGGCATGAATTCCGCCATAGCCCATTTGTAGGCCATCTCCCAGATCGATAAAAACAGGTTCGATATCTGCCAGGATAGCGCGAACATTAACCGGTTGGTTGCTGCGGACGATGACCAAAAAGGTGTCTCCCTGAATGAGGGGCAAATTTTCAATTACGATTTCTTGTACGCCGGGAATGGCAAGATTGCTGGGGGATTCAACCTCGGAAGGCATGAAATAGGTATCCATCGGCAGACCGCGAAGGGGGTTTTCGAGACGGTTCATTTCGGTCAATTTCCAAGTGTTTTGGCCGGCTAAAATTGAAGCTTCAAAGAAAGATTGACCCTGTTTGATAGAAGACATGGTCGCCATTTTTGGCGAGTCGTCCAAATGAGTCATGATGATATCGCGTCCGATGAAAAGCTCGGAAGGGCTGGTTAGTTTGTTGGCACGAATTAAGTCCGAGGCTTGCGCCTGGCTTTTTCGGCTGAGGCTGGTCAGGCTGGAGCCGAGAGGGACATATTCGGTTGTGAGTGTCCCTTTCATTCCCGGGAAAGAAGGGATTTTCAAGCGATCACCGGGACGAAGCAAGCTTTCTGCATTCATTCCGTTGATGCTGAGTAATTCGTCTAATGTGCAATCGAAGCGAAGGGCGATGCCATAGAAAGTATCCCCTTCCAAAACGACATAGTAAGGATAGGATGTTGTCTGAGCCTGAGCTTTTTCAAACGGAGAAATAGTAAATAAGAGTATAAAGGTCGAAAAAATCGCGAATATTCGTAGAAACAAATTGATTTTAGACTTGGTATAATCTTTCATATCAATCGAGAATTTTACCATGTTTGAAAGGAAGAAAAACAGATGCGAATTACAACCTGGAATGTCAACGGAATTAGGGCAGTAGTAGGAAAAAACGGTTTTGACTGGATAGATGAGGTCAAACCCGATATTTTGGGCTTACAAGAGATTAAAGCGAAACCAGAGCAAGTTCCACAATTGATGACCGAACATCCTGATTATCGCAGCTTTTGGCATTCTGCCGAGCGACCGGGATATAGTGGAACGGCGGTTTTGTACAAACCGGAACCACTTTCAATTCAAACCGGCTTGGATATGGACGAATTTGACCACGAAGGTCGGACGATTCGAATGGAATACCCCGATTTCTTCCTCTATAACATTTATTTTCCGAATGGCGGACAAGAAAACAAGCGGGTTCCTTTTAAGCTGGGTTTTTATGCTCGTTTGCTGGAGCTTTGCGATGCTCACCATGCCAGGGGTGAAAACGTCATCATCACCGGTGATTTTAACACTGCTCATAATGAAATAGACCTGGCAAATCCGAAGTCGAATCAGAAAAATACCGGATTTTTACCGGAAGAGCGGGTTTGGATTGACAAATATTTGGAGCATAATTTTGTGGATGCTTATCGAACACTTTATCCTGAGACGGTTGGTTATACCTGGTGGAATTATCGCACCGGTGCAAGGGCTCGGAACGTTGGCTGGCGGCTGGATTATTTTTTGGTCAGTTCGCAATTGATGCCAAGAGTTGAAGCGGTTGAGATTCATGATGATGTCATGGGTTCGGACCATTGCCCGGTAAGCCTTTTGATCAGGTGACAGGGATCGGGGAGCGGGGAGCAGGAAAAAGGAAACAGAGCATGTTAGTGCCAAGTGCTAAGTTGTTAGAGCCAAGGACTAAGAGCCAAGAGCCAAGGGAGTCTAGGGGTCGTTAACAAAAAATCGGACAAAAAAGTCAGGGAAAAGGGGTAAGGGGTGAGGGATTAGAAAAAGTATCAGGTAACAGGAAAGGGGAAACAAAGCCCCCTCTACTTGTGGTTGTAAATTTCGAAATCTTTCTTTTCTGGGTTTGATTTGTTTGAATTAATTTCACCCCCCAACCATCCTCTTTAGATGGATGTTTGGGGGGTGAAGTGGTTTAATTATATTCCGGGCCAGTCGTCACCGGTGTAGCAGCAAAGCACTAAATCTTTTGCAGCTTTCAGTTCGTCTGCGCGGCGGATTGGGGTGTTGTGTGGAGCGTCGTGAAGCAACTCAGGATTGGTGCGGGCTTCTTCAGCAATTTTGAGCATCACATCCACAAAGCGATCCAAAGTTTCCTTAGTCTCAGTTTCAGTTGGCTCAATCATGAGCGCTTCTTTGACAATCAAGGGGAAGTAGTTCGTTGGTGGATGGAAATCGTAATCCATCAGACGTTTGGCGATGTCCAGAGCGTGAATGCCCTCAACATCTTTCCAAAATCCTTCCAAAACAAACTCATGCATACAGCGACGGTCATAGGGCAAGGTATAGGTGCCCTTCAACTTTTCTTGTAGGTAGTTGGCATTCAAGACTGCTTTTTCGGCAATATCGCGCAAGCCTTCTTGACCTAACATGAAAATGTAGGTGAAAGCGCGGATGTGCATTCCGAAGTGTCCGTTGAAAGATTTTACACGGCCGATTGATTTTTTGGGATGAATGAAACCGTAAAATGGTGCGTTTTCTTCATCGCCTTCCTCAAGGATGCCAATTACCGGATCGGGCAGGTAGTCAATCAAGTGCTTTTTAACTGCAACCGGTCCGGAACCAGGTCCACCACCGCCATGGGGGGTTGAGAAGGTTTTGTGCAAATTGAAATGCAAAATGTCGATGCCGACATCGCCCGGGCGGAAAACACCAAGCAGGGCGTTCATATTTGCACCGTCGCCATAGACCAAACCGCCGGCTTCGTGAACGATGCGAACAACTTCGCAAACATTCTCGTCGAAGAGACCAAGCGTGTTGGGGTTGGTGAGCATAATCCCAGCCAGACGTTCGTCACAAAGTGATTTGAGAACTTCGAGATCAACATTTCCGCGTGCGTCGGTTGCCAGAGGGACGATATCAAAACCAAGCATTGCAGAAGAGGCTGGATTTGTGCCATGGGCAGAATCGGGAATCAGCATGCGTGTTCGCTGTGTATCGCCGTGATCTTTGTGATATTTGTGGATGATCAGTGTGCCAACCAACTCACCTTGAGCACCGGCAGCAGGTTGAAGCGTTACACCATCGAATCCGGCGATTTCTTTCAGCATTTCTTGCAAGGTGTACATCAGGTAGAGGTTGCCCTGAACGGTTTCAATCGGTTGGAAAGGATGGGTAAAGGCAAAACCGGGCAAGCGGCTGGTTACTTCGTTAATCTTGGGGTTGTACTTCATTGTACAAGAGCCAAGCGGATAGAAACCGAGGTCAATTGCGTAGTTTTTCTGTGAAATTTTGGTGAAATGGCGAACAACTTCCATTTCGGAAACTTCGGGCAAAGGCAATTTTTCACGAAGGAAGCCCTGGGGCAAGGAAGTTTCGGGAACATCGGGTTCGGGGAAGGTAACCCCGGTACGACCGGCAACAGAAAGATCAAAAATGGTCGGATCAGCCATGGTTTTCCTCCGATAGAACGCCAGCCAGATAGTCAATGTCATCACGGCTAATTTTTTCAGTTACTGCAATCATCAGATGGTTTTTCAGTTCAGGATATGCCTGACCGAGGTCATAGCCACCCAGAATTTCGTGATGCATCAAGTGTTCAAGCACTTCTTCAACCGGTTCGTCACATTTTATGACGAATTCGTGGAAGAAGGGAGTGGTCTCGTCCACCAGATCAAAACCGGTGATACCGGCGATTTGGTCAGCGGCATAATGAGCCTTTTGATAGCATAAATTGGCAACTTGTTTGAAGCCATGCTTGCCGAGTAAGCTCAAATAGATAGTTGCTGCCAGAGTCATCAAACCTTGATTGCTGCAAATATTCGATGAGGCTTTTTCGCGGCGGATGTGCTGTTCGCGGGCGGTAAGCGTGAGGACATAAGCCAAATTGCCTTCCACATCGGTGGTTTCACCGACCAGACGGCCGGAGAGTTTGCGCAAAAGCTCGTTTTTGAGAGCAAAAAATCCAAGATATGGTCCGCCAAATGAAAGCGGAATGCCAAGAGGTTGACCTTCGCCAAAAGCAATGTCGGCACCGAAATCACCGGGAGGGGTGAGCAAAGCAAGGGCGGTGGGATTGCAAGCAACCGCAACCAAAGCTCCGTATTCGTGGGCTTTTTCAATCAGGGGTTTGTAATCGATGATTCGTCCAAAGAAATCGGGATATTGAACCATTACCAGAGCGGTGTTGTGGTCGATTTGGTCAATGAATTTCTGCAAATCAGGTGCGATACCGGTTTCGATGTCGTCCCCAAGGAATTGGATGGATTCGTCACCTTGCATGTAAGTGCGCATAGTTTCACGATATTCCGGATTGACGGCACGAGAAACTAAAATCTTCTTGCGCTTGTTGCGGAAGTGACCATAAGCCAAAATGACCGCTTCGGCGGCTGCAGTTGCGCCGTCATAGTGTGAGGCATTGGCAACGTCCATGCCGGTCAGGCGGCAAATCAGGCTTTGGAATTCAAAAATTGCTTGCAAAGTACCTTGGGATATTTCCGGTTGGTAGGGAGTGTAAGCGGTATAAAATTCACCGCGTTGGAGCAAATTGTCTACGGCGGCGGGGGTATAGTGATCATAAGCGCCGGCACCGAGGAAACTAATAAAATCTTTGGTGGTGGCATTTGCAGAGGCAATATTCTCAAGTTCATTCAGCGCCTCCATCTCAGTCAGACGGGGGGCTAAATCTAATTCGGGGTAACGAAATTGAGAGGGAATCTCACTAAAAAGATCCTCAACTTTTTCGACCCCGATGGTTTTGAGCATCACCTCCACATCATGTTTTGTGTGGGGTGTGAACATTGATTATCTCTCCTGGCAGAAGGCTTCGTAGGCGGCTGCGTCTAAGAGTTCATCCAAGCTGGCATCATCTGCAATTTGGAGTTTGACCAGCCAACCTTCGCCATAAGGTTGCTCGTTGAGGATTTCAGGTTTGTCAATTAAGGCTTGGTTGACTTCGATAATCTTGCCGCTAACGGGGAAGACAACTTCGGCAGCGGCTTTGACAGATTCAATTGTGGCAAGGCTTCCGCCAGCTTCAACTTCGTCGTCAGGGTCAACTTCGAATTCAACAAAAACAACATCAGAGAGGGCGTCCTGCGCATAGTCGGAAATACCGACAGTGGCGATTCCGTCTTCGATTTTTACCCATTCATCGGTTTTTTGGTATTTAAGGTCTTGTGGTACTTGCATTTGTGTAAAACTCCTTTTTAAATTCGAGAAATGTGAAAAAGCCTATTCGCTTTGCTATTATTCTATCAGCAGTTAGCTTTTTCGGGGAAAGAATGTTTACAGGAAACGGGGTATCCCAATAAACAGGAAATGGGAAGCAGGGAACGGTGGTTATGTCAGGGTCCGAATATACCAAGTAATTGGTTTATAAATAATATTCAACACTCTCCTATTGTTATGAAATGATTTTCCTCCTCCAATCAATACCAGTGCTAAATGTGCTAGCGTACACTTTACTGTTCTTTTGCAAAGGAGTTTATACTTATTAATCTTGTAGCTCTATTAATTTCTTCAGACAGAAATTTACCGACATCTGATATATGACTTAAAAATAAATTCTGTTTTAAAAAACTCTATCTTCAGATGGAATAAAAAAATCTCAATGCAGCAAGTTCTGTAGAAATACCATGTACTGTTCTTTGAATTTTGTGTGATATCTATCTAAATTCGACTAACCTCTTCTACCTTAAATTAGGAGAATTCCGATAAGACAAAACGCTTCCTGTATTGAGAAACAATTATACCATATTCAATTGCTAAGTCTTTGCTGTCAATTTTAATCACAACTTTCCACATACCTGTTTTCAATTAAATGTTGTATTTTCCCTGTCTTAGTTAACAGGACAGAAAAGTCTGTATGTTTCTGTATGTTGAAACTAAAAGAAATGTTTTTTTGTACTATCTCATGAAATTTTTCAGAATCAGTAGTCTCTGCAACATGAAAAATGATTGAATCAGTCGGATCACTAATTAGTTCAATATAATATTTTCCTTCAAAACCATTGATGTCTAAATTGAATATTAATTCATTAATATCTACAATCTGACCACGAATTTTTCGTTTTCTAGTGGTTCGACCAAGTATCTTAATTGTTGGAGTAGCATATCCACATTGACAAGTTTCATTATTTAAAACGACAATATCCTCTGTTTTTAAATGCTTCATTTCTAATGGCACCCAAGCATATTTACTTGATAACAAAAGTTCCCCATGACCAAAAGGTTTTATCAGGTTATCAGATAATATTTCGGCTTCATACTCTCTTGAAATATGAAGCCGTTTATTAATACACTCACCTGCAATCATCGGAGCCTGTAACATTCCATAGCTATCAAAAACCGTAGTCTTGAATACAAGCTCTAGTTTAGTCCTAAGTGCATCTGTCAAAATTTCCCCACCAGAAATTATAAAAGATAATGATGGTAAAACACTATCAAGAAAACCTTTATCACTCATAAAAATTGACAATTTTAATAAATAGCTCGGCATCCCTATTAAAATTTCAGGTTGGATAATATGTAGGTTTTTTGTCGCTATTTCAATAGGGAGATTTCTACCGGAGCCTACTGGGTATATTACATGACCCATTTTACTTAATGCTAGTGAATAGAAATGTGCAGGTGGAAACAATCCATATCCCCATAAAATAGCTATCTTTGAATTTTGAGAAAAAGGAAGTAGGCGTATAAGTTCCTCTGTCCGGCGAACAGCACTATTTATAACATTATCTGTATAAATAATGCTGCGACTTACTTGTGTAGAACCAGATGAACTATATACAATTCCACCAAATCCCCTAAATTCAGTATCGACGATTTGATGCCATTTATCTATGCTTATTAATTCAAATTCTGTGCCAAAATTGTTATGCTGCATCTACATTCCTCCTTTCCACCAGATTTTCTATAATTATAAAAACTTGGAATAAACAATCATATCGATTCCGACTTTATATGGCTCCCTTAATATACCTTCACAAAAATAATTATTGATAGATAATATGTTCGCGATAGCAATATCTATTGCAGATATAAAAATCGTGATTTTTCGACGGTCTTTTTCAATGGCACACTTTTCTATTTCAAATAATATGCGATTCACATTATTATTAGTAATAAAATCATCAGAAAGTAAAAAAGGTGCTACCTTAAATATGCCACCTCTTTTAAGTGTGGCAACAGAAACGCCTTCCAACTTTGAATTTTGAGTAGCCAAAAAGACTTTTTTGCCTTTTTCTTCGTACTTTGTCTCAAAATTTCTTGACATACTATTAATTAAACCATCTATAAAACTCGGATCAATATCATTATAAGATTTGTTCATATTTGTTTGCAAAAATTCATAGAATTCTTCATTAGATATATTGCAAAAATCATCAATAAATATTTCTGTAATAGCTTTTTGACCTAAATGAACTCTTGGCATAACAGGAATATCTAGTTGGCTATTTACTAAAAATCGGCCGCAAATTCTCTCTGATGAGTTAGCTGAATAGTGATTAGATAGTATAGCTTCAAATTTAAATTTCAATCTATAGAAATCCAGTATTGCTGTTGATTCATGATTAAGAGGAGCTGTCAGATATACTTTCCTAGCGCCTATATTCTTATATTCTTTAAGTAACCCTTCGATTGCTTTTTTCGCATACCCCAATCCTCTTGCAGATTGGTTTAGAAAAGTAGGTCCTATTTTTATACAGCCTCCACGTTTTCGTGTTATAACCTCATAACCTAATGGCTCGATTGAATTAGCTTCACATATCATCCAAATATCCTTGCCAATTGAAAAATATCCATATTCATCAAATCCATTTTGGTCAATTCGAATTAAGTTTTCTGCAAATGCACAAGTTATCTCATCATAATCTTGGCTGATTGCCTTCGTAATGCAATCAATAAAATGGCTACAGTTTTGTGGATAATCTTTAAGGCGTCGTAAGACAAGCGAATCTAAATTAATTTCATTAAAGGATGGTGATATCAAAAGGCTCATCTTCATTCCTCTTGTTCATACCGACTGATAAGTACTATAAGTTCACTAACATCGTTTATATAGATGAAATTTTGCGGTGGTCTAAAAGTGGGAATCTCATTGTTAACTATATTCAGTTTTATAGGTTCTTTATATTTTACAGGGTTTTGAACTTCGATTGCACAACATAACTCTTTACCTTTATAGTATGAAGAAAACCACTCCACAGCTTCCTTATCATTTTCATATTCTGTAATTCTCATTAGTTCATTAAATGAACAGTATAAAATACGACCAGCTTTAAATTTTCCTACGATAGCTTTCTCTACCTTTGAGGAATATACTACTATTTCTAAAACGTCTTCTGTACCTATTCGCGGTGGAATTTTACGGAACTCCCATTTTTTAGTACCATCAAATATTTTTTTTGAATGTTTTGTCATTATAGACATAAGTGCAACTTTATTTGCCATGCCTCATCACCTCTAATTCTCTAAGAATGCCATGAATTACATACTCAATATCACTCCGATACTTGTTCAAATAAACGGTTTTACTCGAACCATATTCTATCATTATATTTACACCTTTATCTTCAGACTTTCTGATATCAGTCCTTATACAAAGTGAAGGGATGTTTTTTGCAAATGCATATCCCAATTCCCAAGCAACACCAGAATCAATATCCGCCCCATCTACAATTGCAATGACAATATCGGTCGAATCAATATTTTCACGGCATTGCTTGTAAACATGGTGCATGTTTAGCCCATCCTCTGTTTTCAATGGAGATACTTCTTGTGGTAAGAAAACAGTGTAATCATTTTCTTCTAGTTTTTTGGCAAGCAAGCTATTATTTTCTCTCTCGAAAACAGAAAATACAGAAGCAGCCAAGTATATATTTTTCATTTTTTTATTCCTCCAAAACAATTTAAGAGCCTGTCAATGGATTCTAAGTCTGGATAGGATGTGTCGCTTTCAACGGATATGCTTGCTAGTTTACTCGCAAAACGAGCACTAGATGTGGCATCCCAATTTCGAGCAATACCATATAAAATCCCTGCGGAGTATGCGTCTCCAGCACCTACAGGTGAAACAGATTTAGCCTCTTCTATTTCGACATAGATGGGTTTATCATTTCTCTTATAGATTATAGAACCGAGTATTCCTCGAGTAGCATAAATTGTATCTAAATTAGGGGCATTGATAAATATTTTTTCAATTAAATCTACACCCAATATGCGCAAAAGATGATTTCCTTCTAATTCATTAAAAATAAACGCATTGCTTTTTTGTAACATTAAATCAACGTATTCTCGGTCCTTAAGAAAATAACTACTCACATTATGCACAATATATGTTTTGTTAGAATCCACTTCATTCATAAGTATTTTATTAAATGACTTTTTATGTGTAGAAAAATAAGCTATATCTGCACTTTTTACGGCTTCTATCTGCATAGGAGTTACATCGAAGGAAACTTTACTAGGCTTGAAAAACGAAATACAATTTTGCTGCATTTTTGAAATCGCAATAATTACTTCAAATAATGAATTAGCAGTATCGTCAATATTTATGAATTCTGTAATAACACCATTATCTTTCAGTAAATTAATAAAGTCATATGTTTTTGGGTTCTCTGGCATTGCAGTAATTAAGACGGGAGATAGCAGGAGTCGTCCTAATATAATAGCAATAATCGCGCCTCTTCCACCCATGCATTCAACACTCTGGTTGACATAAGCGACATCATCTAGTCCTGGGATATCATCAATTCGTAATAATTGGTCATTTGTAATATTCCCTATGGATACCACCTTCGCATTATTCATCTTTAATCCTCCTCGAACCTTTAAGTTGATTTATTTAATGAGAGTGTTCATTTTAAAGACCTAAATCTCTTTTAGTTTAGGAATAATTGGAAAATCTACTTTACTATCTTTGTAAAATTCCAAAGTCATATTATTACCGATTTGACAGGAGTTGTATGTTTGTTTTCCCGTCTTTTAATTGCAGAGAAGCTAACAAAAAGTTCATGAGCAAGTTGTTCTTGAGTAATACTTAGTTTTTAATGAATTTCCTTAATAAGTTCTTCCATCATAGTATGAACACTCCTCCATTACAATAGTAATATAGCATATGTTATAGCATTATTCAATACCATACTAAACAGTGTCTTAGTCTAGGTCTGTCAAACTTATTAAAAAGTCTGATTCAAAAAAGAATGGGCGATAGTCCGTTGAGTGGTCCTATTGGCATATCGTTGCTCCATTAATTGTGTCTGTCAATAGAGTAGTAACAAAAATTTTGAATAAATCTTGAAAATCAGAGAAATTAGAGACAAGCAAGGAAGAACGGAAATGGCAAGAAAAGAAAATGCTAACGCATACTGGAAATTGCCTACTGAATCTCCCCACCACCTAACAAGCGGTCGCCATGGTAGAAGGCGGCGATTTGACCGGGGGTGATGTCGCGTAAATTATGAATTGCTTTAACTACCGCGCGTTTGGCGTCCAAGGGCGTAATTATCGCTTCAACCGGTGTCGCACGATAGCGGATTTTAGTTTCAACGGTTATCGGCTTTTCAATTGCCTTTCCGTCAAGCCAATTGAGTTTGTCAACATAAAAAGTGTCTGAACCGAGTTCGCTCAAAAAACCAACAATCAAGCTGTTGTCTTCTATTCTTTTGTCAATGACATAGAGTGCTTCGGTGGAAGCTGGCAAGCCTTTGCGCTGGCCAATTGTGTAAAAAGGCAAACCCTGATGTTCTCCCAAAAGTTTTCCCTCTCGATTGAAAATTGGGCCGGCTTGGGGCTGGCGGTCAGAATGTTCGCGCAGGAAATCGCGATAATCTCCGCATGCGAGGAAGCAGAGATCTTGACTGTCGGGTTTGGTTGAAACTGACATGCCAAGTTCGGCGGCTATCTCGCGAATTTGGGCTTTGCTGTAAGAGCCAAGAGGAAAGAGTGTTCGCTGTAACAAGTCTTGTGTCAAAAAACTAAGCATGTAGCTCTGGTCTTTTTTGGGATCGCTTGCTTTCCAAATTTGAGCCAAACCATCTTCGTCTTTTTTGAGGGAAACATAATGCCCGGTGGCTACAAATTCTGCTCCGATTTCATTGGCTTTGTTAATTATTGCCGCCCATTTGACCTGTGGATTACAGAAAAGGCAAGGGCTGGGGGTGAGCCCGTCGTTATAGGCATCCAAAAAAGGTTGGATAACTTGCAATCGGAAAGCCTGACGAATGTCGAGAAAACTGACTTCAAAATTGAGCTTATCGGCAACTTCCTGAACATCCTGGCGTTGCGTATCCTCGCCCCAGGTGAGAAGGTTTAAGCCATGAACTTCATAACCTTGTTTTTGCAAAAGATAAGCGGCAACGGCGCTATCGACGCCACCGCTGAGTGCTAATACTACTTTTTTCATAGAAAGCTATTTTAACAGATTTCAGTTTTCAGTTAGCAGTATGTAGCTGCCTGGTATCCGCTGAAATTGTTAGAGCTCAAACTCCTGGCCTTTTTCGGCGTAAATCGGGGTGGGCAAGTCGGGGTGTTCGGCGAGTTTGCCAATTAAAGCATTGGCAGCTTTTTCTTCGCCATGAACCAGGATGATTTTTTCCAAGCTGTCCTGACTTGAAAGCGCATAATCGACCAACAAGTTTTGACCGGCATGGGCTGACAAGCCACCGATTGTAACCACTTCAGCCTTTCGGAAATATTCTTCGCCAAAAATCCGAACTTTTCGTTCGCGGTCCGCCAGACGACGTCCCAGTGTGTTCGGTGCTTGCCATGAGATAATCATGATCGTGTTTCGCCCGTCTTCAATACTGTTCTTCAGATGGTGCAAAATTCGTCCGCTTTCTGCCATACCGGAGGCGGAGATAATAATCATCGGTTCTTTCCAGTCATTGAGGGCTTTCGACTCGTCGACGCTTCTGGTGAAAATAATGTTGTGATAATCCAAGCCTTGCATACGATGTTCGGCGATAAACTGCCATGTTTCGTCATCAAAACATTCGGTGTGCTTACGATATAAGTCTGAGGCATTGACCGCCAGAGGGCTATCGACAACAATCGGAATGTCGGGCAAATCGCCATTTAAGACAGCTTCGCTCAAGAGATAAGAAAGATTTTGAGTGCGACCGACCGCAAAAGCGGGGACGATAATCTTGCCGCCTCGGCTGACCGTGCGCCGAACGGCATCGATGAATTCATCATAGGCATCATCGATATTTTCATGGGCTTTATCGCCATAAGTGCATTCCATCAGCAAGGTTTGGGCGTCGCTGGGTAAAACCGGGTCACGAAGGATTGGAGTATCATGGCGCCCAATGTCACCGGAAAACCATAGACGTTTGGGTTCGCCGTTATCGTCTTGATAGTCAATAACAACCGCTGCTGAGCCTAAAATGTGACCGGCTTCAAGCAGTTGAACCGTCAGGCCGGGGAAAACTTCTTTTTTCTCTTGATACCAGAGGGTGCGGAATTGAGGCATTGCCATCATCGCATCCTTCTGAGTGTAAAGCGGTTCTAAGGCGGGTTTGCTCTTTTTGTGACGTGTTTTGTTGAGATATTTAATGTCGTTTTCTTGAATGTGACCGGAATCGCGCAGCATGATGTCTGCTAAATCGACCGTGGCATTTGTGGCATAAATGGGACCACGAAAACCTTGTTTGACCAGGTTTGGAATATTGCCACAATGGTCAATATGAGCATGGCTAAGCACCATGGCATCGATTTCTTTAGGATCAAATGGGAAGTGTAAGTTTGTGAAATATGATTCTTCGCGCTTCCCTTGGAAGGTGCCGCAATCGAGTAAAAGTTTATGTCCTTGATATTCAATTAAATGCATTGAGCCGGTTACGGTTTGAGTTGCGCCATAGGTTGTTAGTTTCATTGGTTGTTCCTTTTAACGATTTGGAAGAGGCTATCACCATATTTTTGGAGACGATGTGGGTAATTTTGCATCACTTGGGCGAGTTCTTCCTTTGATTGGGGGTCGTGGTGAGCGAGGAGTTCGACCAAATCGCGCGAAATGACCGCATTGGAGGGGATTTCCTCTTTTTCACCGACTTCTTTTCGCCATTCGAGCAATTTTTCACGTAGTTTCAATTCGCGATCTTTCAGGCGATGGTTATCGCGTGGTTGAACCGCTTCAGGGTTTTCACGCCAGGTTTTGACGGTTTGCATAATTTGTCTGCCAAAACGGCGCAGCATCACAGGCGTGAAAGAGGGTAAGAGGCTTAGCTCTTCAATGTAACGAGGTTGAGTTGAAGCTACTTCAATCAGGACTTTGTCTGAAAAAACCTTGAAGGGTGGTCTGTCGTTTGCCTCGGCGATATTTTCACGCAGATGATTTAGTTCTTTGAGCAAGCTAAGCGCACGGGGATTTAGATCTTGTGCGCCTTTTACCCGCCAGAAATTTTCTTCATGATCTTTCATGGCTGGTGTGATGCGTGCCAAAGCAGCGCAATCTTCCAAAACGTCTTCAAATCGATTTTCTTCCTTCAACTTTTCCACCAAAAGGTCACGCAGGTTGAGCAAATAATGGGAATCCAATTGTGCATAGGAAAGCATTTCATGGTTTAATGGTCGTTCTCCCCAATCGGCACGTTGATATTTTTTGGCTAATTTGATGTCAAAATATTTTTCGAGCAAAGCCGCCAAACCAATTGCCGGTTCTGCCAGAGCAGTGGCTGCCAGCATTGTGTCGAAGAGATTGTTAAATTCCATACCAAAATCGCGTTTTAGCGTTGCCAAATCATAATCGCCGGCATGAAAAACTTTTTGGATGGAAGGATCGGCGAAAACTTCAGCCAATTCGCTCATGTCCTCAATTCGGAAGGGGTCAATCAGATAATCAGTACCGGGAATTGAAATTTGAATCAAGCATACTCGTTCGCGGTAAGCGTGAAGGCTGTTGGATTCTGTGTCAATTGCAATGGAGGGTTGTTCTTTGAGTTCTTCCACCATCTCGTGGAGG
>Ga0265295_1002513_pt1 | contig 28888 bp, 20 predicted proteins | sample Munlansysbiofilm_FD_192503 | JGI IMG/M metagenome (GOLD analysis project Ga0265295, IMG submission 192503) | Leachate microbial communities from a municipal landfill in Southern Ontario, Canada - Methane capture system biofilm | ecosystem: Engineered > Solid waste > Landfill > Unclassified ... | reverse complement strand
TGTTCCCTTCGGCAGGCTCAGGGCAGGTGTTGTTTGTTGTTCCTCGTTCATCCGTTCGACACTCATCTCTCACCGCTCATTGCTAATCTCCTTCCTTTGACGCTCTAAAGGCCTGCGGACGTTTTCGAGGTCTCACCGCTCACCGCTCTCTTCTTCTCTTCCTTCAAAAACAACAGAGGCGCACCACGATGGTTCGCCTCTGTTGGGAATGTAATGAGAAAAAGAATTTATCTGGCCACTCTTTCGAGCCAGCGCAGCATAAATATCATTGTGAGCATCGAAATGGTACAGGCAATTACAAATATTCCCCAGGTCATCCAGATGGGTACATTCTGATAAAGAATGGCACCAATAAAGAGCAACTGATTACCCAAAGCGGTAGCGCCCAGCCAGCCGCCCTGCATGATTCCCTGGTATTGCGGCGGAGCTACTTTAGAGACAAAAGAAATTCCCAGCGGGCTGATGAAAAGCTCTGCCACGGTAAGAATAAAATAGGTTCCGATGAGCAGGAAGGGGGTTACCTTCATGCTGTCGGCCAACGGCTTGCCGCCGGTGTCGGGGTCGATACTTTCGTACGCTGGCAATCCCAACGAGCTTACCATCATCAGCACAAAAGCCAGGGCGGCAATACCCATGCCTATGGCGATTTTTCGGGGAGTGGACGGCTCTATACCTCGTGCCCGCAGCCAACCAAACAAACCAACAATAACCGGAGTGAGGAAAACCACAAAGAAGGGGTTCATCGATTGAAACATCTCAGCCGAGAGCTTCCAGTCTCCTATGCGCAGTAGCGTGTAGTCGCGGGCAAAGAAGGTAAGGGTAAGTCCGTTTTGATGAAACGAGAACCAAAAGAAAATAACCACACCAAATACGGCAAACAAGGCATACATCCGCTGGCGTATTTCCTGTATCGACATTTTAACCTCATGATGCGAAAGTTTTTCTTCTTTATCATCCAATGCTTTGCGTGGGTCGGGGAAATATTTTTTGTTCATCACGTAAATGATAAACGAAATGGCCATGGCAAAGATAGCTATCCCAAAGGCATAGTGAAACCCGGCGACAAAAATGTTGAGATATTCGTTAACAAAGCTATCAATATTCACAGCGCCGCCACCAATGGTAGCTTCGGCAGCTTTTTGCTGTAACGATTGCATTGCTTCATCGTTAATGCTTCCGTTGAGATAAGAGTGCGCCAGTTTTGGTAGCTCAGCATCGTACAGAAAACCATTGCTGCGCAGCCACCAGTTGCGAATTCCAACAGCCGTAAAAGGAGCGAAGATGGCGCCAACGTTGATAAACATGTAAAACAACGAAAATCCCGAATCACGCAGCTTATCATATTTTTTATTGTCGTACATCTGCCCTACCAGCGCCTGCAGGTTGCCTTTGAAAAGTCCGTTACCAAAAGCAATAATAAAAAGACCGGCAAGGGTGATGACCAGATAAAGCGTTTGATTGCTAACCGGAGTTTGCGATGGAATGGCCATGGCCAGATACCCCAACGACATCACAATAAGCCCCGCCATGATAGTGCCTTTGTAATTGCGTGTTTTATCGGCAATCAGACCACCTACCAGCGACAAGATGTAGATAAGAGCATAAAAAGTGGCGTAAATGTAGCCGGCATTGGTTCCATCCAATCCAAACTTGGCCATCAGAAACAACGACAGAATCGCCATCATGGTGTAAAAACCGAAGCGTTCGCCCATGTTGGCCAGTGCTGCAGCTATCAATCCTTTGGGATGTCCTTTGAACATAATTGTAGAGTTTTGTGAATAATGAGTTATTAATAGTTTGTTAATATCGCCTCCGAATATTTCAAAATTTTCGGAAAGGCGCAAAAATAATTAAAATCAGACGCCTGGCAATAACCGGCGCATTATAAATTTTGACAAGTGGCTAAAAATGGCTTTAACCGTTAATACATAATTTATTTTTGTAATGAAATCAAAACACAATCGTCTGATTAACCAATGACAGAACAAGCATTTATCGATGAGGTGCTTCCGCATCAGGATAAGATTTATCGGCTGGCGCGGAATTATCTGAGCGATGCCGACAGCCAGGACGTGGTGCAGGAAACCATGGTACGGCTGTGGCAAAAACGGCATGAACTGCCCGGCTACCGCAGCATACAGGCGCTGGCCATAGTCATTGCACGCAATATGTGCCTCGACAAAGTGAAAGCCAAAAGTTATCAGAACAGTTCTTTGAACAACATTGCCGAACCTGCTACAATGCACACTCCCGCCTCGGCGCTGGAGACGAAAGACGAGGCGGCGCTGGCACACAGCCTCATCAGCCGTTTGCCCGAACAGCAGCGCATCATCGTCCATCTGCGCGATGTGGAAGGACTGGAATACGAAGAGATAGCTGCGGTGGTAAAGATGAATGTAAATACAATTCGTGTCAATCTTTCGCGGGCACGCAAAACACTGCGCGAAGCCATCATAAAACAACACAACTATGCATACAACGGAAGTTAAAATACTACTCGAAAAATATTACGAAGGTGCCACCACGCTGCCAGAAGAGCGGCAATTAGAAGCCTATCTGCTTTCGCCCGGCGCCGACCCGCAGTTTGCCGCCGAGGCACGCCTGTTTGGCCATTTAGCGAAAGCGAAACAAGAAACTTTGCCCACTGCTGCAGCCAAAGAAATAGAGCAACGCTTGCAGCACACAGCACCGAACCCCTTCTATCGGTCGCGGCAGCTCTGGTATTACGTCGGCGGTATTGCTGCCGCGCTGCTGATATTTTTCACAGTCGCCATCAGCTTTTATCGACAGCCCGCCAACACCCATTTTGTCGCCGGCACCTCCTACACCCGCGCCGAGGCGGAAGCGGCTGTGCTGCAAACACAACAGGCACTGGCTTTTGTTTCAGCAAAATGGACTCAGGGCACCGAACCGCTGAAAAAACTTGGCACGTTGCAAAATACGCAGGACAAAATGCAAAATCTGGGAGCACTCGACCGCAACGTAAAAACAATAAACCACAGCATGACAAAGGCTTCAGAGAGCCTCGATGAACTCGAAAGATTATCCAAATTCAAAATAGTTATTAATTAAAATTTTTATAAAATGAAAAAGATCACAATGATTGCCGCTGCTCTGGTGCTGATGCTCACGGGAGCTACCGCACAAACGCAAAGCCCCACCGATGCGCTTTTTGATAAGTATGGCGCCAAAGATGGCTTTACTACCGTGCACATTACCAAAGAACTCTTCAGCCTTTTTGCCGAAGTAACGCAGGAGGCCGAAGGTGACGACATGCAGGAACTCAACAAAGTGGTGCAGGGACTCGACTTCATCCGCATACTGATGCTGAAAGACACAGTGCAGTCGCGCCAGTTGACAGAATTTAGAAACGAACTCAACGGCGTGAAACTGAAAGATTTTTCGGAACTGATGACCGTGAACGAGGGCGGCGAATCCGTTAAGTTTATGATCCGCAAAAACGGTAAAAACATCAACGAGCTGCTGCTGATCATCAACCAGCCCAAAGAAGCAGGCTTCATCAGCATCACCGGCAACATCGACCTGAAAACCATTGCCAAGCTCTCCAAGTCGATGAACATTGACGGGATGGAGAACCTGGATAAGATTAAATAAAACCGGATCGGTTCGTTTTAAAACAATTTTCACCACCAAGACTCGAAGGCACGGAGGTTAAGAAAGGGTTATTTTTTTTCTTTTCCTCCGTGCCTTTGTGTCTCCGGGTTTTTCTTTGTTTTTCTTAGTGGCTTTTTGAGGGGACAGGGAATATCTGAAGGAGGATGAAAATCAGAATGCGCGGGCTTTGTATTGTTTGTAGTTAATTAGAATCACAAAAACAGATGCGATTGAAGTCCCCGTCATTATTGAAAAAATGATAAGTGAAGATGTAAATTCTTCAAGCACTGAGGCGATTATAAATATAATGCCCAATGGCATTGCGAGGAATCCGGCCAGGTATGGAGCATACCTAAAAATTAGCCTTGCCCAGGCAGGGTATGATGAGGCGGGAGGTGGTTCGGTGACGCCTTTATTCTTTTGAAAATACTTTAAAAGCGTTATCAAAACCGGCATCAGTGCAATGCCTGTAATGATTCCTGAAAAAGCCATTTCGACATAAAGTCCTTCCACAACGGTGTAGATGGTGTAACCCAAACCCAGTAAAAAGACCAGCAATGCGATGATAAAACCAAATTTTTTCATAGTAATGTTTTTAATGATTAATAATGGTGCGGCAAAATTACTGTTTCTTTTTTTTCCGCTCACAAGCCTGTCGAATCCATAGCACTGGCATTTATGAAATTCATAGCCCAGGCATTTATGCCTGGGTTTGAAATGAACGGTTGTCAAACCCTCGCTCTTGCTGGGATTGCCTTCGACAATCCCAGCAAGAGCGCAGAAGATCCTCTTTGAAGTACTTAGCGAAATTCATAGCCTTCCGGGCAGGTACTGATCCATTCCCTAACGATATATTACAGTAATCCCTATGCTCGTGTAGGATGCGTTTCTTTGTAAAATATTTTAATAAGTTAATCTAATAACAAAAACAATCCAGACATGAGGAAGTTATTCAGTTTATTCACTTTTGTATTCTTAGTAGGCTTTGCTCAGGCGCAACCGGGCACATTGGATTTTTCGTTTGGCAACGAAGGCTTCGCAACCAGCGTTATCAGCGAGGGATTCAATATGGCCAAGGCCATTGCCGTGCAGCCCGACGGAAAAATTATTGCAGTCGGACACACCGGCACATCCGGCAGTTACAATGTTGGCGTAGTGCGCTACAACGAAGACGGATCCAACGACAACACCTTTGGCACCGATGGCATGGTTATTATTTCAGCAACAAACACCAACGACTATGCATTGGACATCACCTTTCAACCCGACGGCAAGATCGTGCTTGGCGGCTATATTTATTCCTCTAGTGGCTCTACTACTGACGTGCTTGTAATCAGACTTAATGCCGATGGAACTTTGGACAACACTTTTGGAACGGCTGGTATAGTAATTACCAATCTGGGCACCGATGAAGTGGCAGAAGACATCGTATTGCAGGATGACGGAAAAATACTGCTTGCCGGCTACCACAACGACCGGTTTATGGTGTTGAGATACACCACCAACGGAACCCTCGACAACACTTTTGGCACCGGCGGCAAGGCTTCTGCCAACGTAGGAGTAAGCATCTGCTTTGGCCAAAGCCTGGTGATTCAAAATGACGGGAAAATTATTGTTGGCGGATTGGGATTTAATGATGCATCCAATTACGCTTTCTCGATGGCTCGGTTTAATACTGATGGCACACTCGACAACAACTTTGCTGACAATGGCACCAAAATATTCAATATTGGCCAGGGCCACGATTTTATGACAGCCATTGCTTTACAAAGCGACGGAAAGATAATAGCAGGCGGACATACATGGGTTGCTAACCAACCTACGTTGCAATACGATTTTGCTGCCGCAAGGCTAAACCCTGACGGTAGCATCGACAACACCTTTGGCAACCAGGGAATAACCACAGTAAACCTTATTTATGGTGGGAATTATGTATCAGGAATGGTAGTGCAGGATGACGATAAAATTATTCTTAGCGGAAACGCTGAAGGTCAGGCAGAATACGATCTTGGTATGGTACGACTGACTGCCGACGGCGTTTTAGATACTTCTTTTGGAACAGAAGGCATTACAGTAACTGATGTTAATAATGGCGCTGATGACGCCAGTGGGGTAGCCCTTCAGCCCGACGGAAAAATTGTTGTAGCCGGCCACACCTCAGGTGCAGACTTCCCCGAGTTTTTGGTTGCTCGTTTTTTGAATGATGTTGTTTCCAACCCTGCTGTTACGATAACTCCTTTAGAGATTACCAACACCACCGTTGAAGCTTCATTTACGCCTAATGCAGCTTGTGCAACTTATTTTATTTTGATTGGCATCCAGTCCGAAATGGAGATGTGGTCGGCTATGATGGGTGTATCAGTCGATTCGCTGGTGCAGATGTGGGGCATCGAAAAGTCAGAAGCTTTTACCTATTTGTGGACTGACCAGGCACCAAATACCGAATACACGCTCTACGCCCGTCCGCTCGATGCCAACGGATTTGGCTATCCGCTCAATACTACTACGGTAACAACACTCACAGGCGGTGGCAACGGCCTGGCAGAAATACAAGTGGAGGTTACGCAAATCACCGACAGCTCGGTACGGCTCATCGCCACCCCCAACGACCAAACGGCTGTGTTTTTCGACGGACTGATTACAAAAGAATATTTTAATGAAATTGGTCAGGATTCCGCTGTTGCCGTTATCAAAGACAATGGCTATCCGCAATATACTACCGACGACTGGGTATGGTTAGGTTTGTCAGCAGCCACCGATTATTATGCTATTGCTGTAGGCAAAAATGCACTCGACGAATGGGGCCCTGCAACGATTGTCGAATTTACAACCTTAGAGCCGGTGGGCATCTCCGATCCGGTGGAAGATCAGAAAACCGCTTTCATTTTCCCGATGCCCAACAACGGTATGTTTACTTTTGCTGCTCCTGAAGGCCAGCCAGGAACCATCCGCATATTTAATACAAACGGACAAATTGTATTTGACCAAAGCGTTTCGGGTGATCAACCCGTTATTGATGCCCGCCAGCTCTCCAACGGAATGTATCACGTGCATTTTACCTCCGAATCGAAAGCGATTACCATCACCGAAAAATTGATTATTGCCAAATAGGTTTTCGTTTTTTTTTAAAGGCTTATCAATAGAAATTTTGAATTGTTTGTTAAGGAAAAGAGGTTGACAATAAAATTGTCAGCCTCTTTTTTTTCCCGTTTTTTGGGCTAAAGCCCGCTGAAATTCTTTGGCCTTTTAACCCCGGCCTGAAGGCCGGGGTTAATGATCAAGAAGCTGCATAATCAATTTACCGTGAAAAACCAATTTTAAAATCTCCCCTTGCCGCCTTCTCCAAGCTGCAAGGAAAACGCCACGGCGGTGACTTTCTATCGTCAGGTCATTTATGTGGTTTTGCAATTGAAATGCAAATCCGCATAAAATACCCGGAGAAGGATCCGCCATAGTGACAAACTCTTTTGTTTCGGGTGTTAAAACGCAACACGAAAGAATAGAGGTCTCCGGGCATCTGGGCTATTTCTCCTGAAAACTTATCAACGCCCATTTGCACCTGCCTGCATAATTCTACTTTTGCCGCCACTATTTGCACAGCAATGACATTGATAGATTTTATACCTGAACAATCTTTTGTGTTTTGGCTCCTGGTGAGCTTTGCCGCCATTGCGCTGGTGCAGCTCATCTATTTTTGGCTGTTGTTTGTACGGCTGGCTTTTTACAAAAAAACTTTTGAAGAAACCGACGAGAAGCCCGTTTCGGTGGTAATTATTGCCAACAACCAATACCGGGATGTGAACGAGAACCTGGCGGCTTTCCTGGAGCAGGCACATCGCAAGTACGAAGTTGTGCTGGTGGTGGACAACTCCGAAGATGGCACCATGGAGCTGGCGGAAGAGTTTACGGCCAAATATCCCCATCTGCGCATTGTGGAGCTTACGCAAAGTCTCAACTGGTTTTCGGGGCGTAAATTTCCATTGTCGCTGGGCATCAAGTCGGCCTACAGCGATCTGATTCTTCTCACCGACATCACCTGCCGTCCGGCCAATGACCGATGGATAACGCAGATGACGGCCGCCATGCAGCCGGGGCGCGAAATCGTGCTGGGTTATTCTTCGTGGCGCACCACTTCCAAAATTAATAAGTGGCTGCGGTTTACAGCTTTTTACGATGCTTTGCTTTACCTCTCGGCGGCGCTGAGCGGCATTGCGTTCAAAGGTATCGGTCGCAATCTTTCTTACACCCGCGAGCTTTTTTATCGCAACAAAGGCTTCAGCGCTCACTACACCATCATCGCTGGCGACGACGAGTTGTTTGTAAACAAAACGGCCACGCGCAAAAATGTTTCGGTGCAGCTGAGCGCCGCCAGCCGCATCGATCAGGTACGGCCCGTCACCTTTCGCCAATGGCTGCAAAGCGAACAAACCCGTTTGCGCATCCGCCGTTATTTCAAGCTTGGCCACCGCCTGCTCATCGTAACCTACAACGCGTCGCTTTTGCTGTTCTATGCTATCTTTACTGCACTCCTTATGTTAAAGGCTCCCTGGATTTCGGTGGCAGCTATTTTTGCTCTGCGGCTCATCAACCAGCTCATTCTGTTCGGCCTGATACAAAAGCGCCTGCACGAAAAAAATCTGTTGCTGCTGACGCCATTGTTTGAAATACTCCTGCTGCTGATCGATTTCTTCATCCGGCTCCGTTTGCTTTTTTCGCCTAAGCGAAAATGGCATTAAAAAATACTTAGTGAAATCAACTTGTTTTGAATTTTTTAAACCCTCTTAATTTTCCATTGTTTGGGTTGTAATAATGAATTAGAAAAGTAAACATGAAATACAACTTTGATGAAATCATTTCCCGTGAAGGGACTAACAGTATAAAATATGATGCGCGGCAACGTGTATTTGGCAACGAAGAGGTGCTGCCGATGTGGGTTGCCGACATGGATTTCCGTACGCCCGACTTTGTGATCAGCGCACTGCGGCAACGGCTGGAGCACGAAATATTGGGCTACACTTTTCGTGGAAACGAATTTAATGAAGCCATCGTAAGTTGGATGAAAAAACGCCATGGGTGGGATGTCGAAGCGGCATGGCTAAGCTTTAGCCCGGGTGTGGTGCCAGCGCTCAACATGCTGGTGATGGCGCTCACCGAGCCTGGCGACCGCATCATCGTGCAGCCGCCGGTCTATTTCCCGTTTTTCGGCGCCATCCGCGAAAACGGGCGCGAGATTGTCGAAAATCCTTTGGTATTAAAAAACGGAAGGCTCAACATGGATTTGGATGATCTGAAACAAAAAGCCGCGGGCGCACGCATGCTTTTGCTATGTCATCCGCACAATCCCGGCGGCAGCGTATGGACACCTCACGAGTTGGAAACAATAGCGCATATTTGCATCGACAACGATGTGCTCATGATCTCCGACGAGATACATTCCGATCTTATCTTTAAAGGCCATCAGCACATCCCACTGGCATCGCTCAGCCCGGAGGTAGCTGCACTAACCGTCACCTGCAACGCGCCGTCCAAAACTTTCAATCTGGCGGGGCTGGCCACCTCTTATCTTATCATCCCTAACAAACAGCTTCTCGAAAAATACAACCGCATGATCAACGACCAGTTGCATGCCGGTATGGGAAATCTGTTTGGCGCCATCGCTTTGCAGGCCGCTTATGAACATGGCGAGGAGTGGCTCGAACAATTACTGGATTACGTGCATCAAAACGTAAATCTTGTGCGCGAATATTTGCAGCAAAACATTCCACAGATCACGATGATCGAACCAGAGAGCACCTATATGATTTGGCTCGACTGCCGCGCCCTGGGATTTTCGGCCGGAAAACTGAAAGATTTCTTTGTTGATGATGCCCGTCTCGGTCTCAACGAAGGGGCGATGTTCGGCTCCGGCGGCGAAGGATTTATGCGCCTCAATGTGGCATGTCCGCGCCAGGTGGTGCAGTGGGCCATGGAGCAGCTCATGGTGGCGGTGAAGGAAATTGGAAACTTGGAATAAAATTCCAAATGACAATAAAACAAGCTCCAAAAAGGAAATCCCAAATTACAGTATAACAACCGTCAGTAGCCGGTGTAAACATTTCCAAATAAATCCCAAAAAACAATAATCGAAAAAAACCAAACTGCCCAGCGGTTTGAAACTTGGAATTTGGAACTTGGAGCTTGTAATTTTGCCGCCCAGCGCTGCGCGCCCTGCTATAAGCTTCAGCTTTGTATGTATTCGTACACCCTGTCGAAAGCAATCCTAAACCAGATGGTGTATTCTTCGGGGCGTAACTTTAGGTCGGCGGCAATGTCGTCCATACTGCGCCAGCGCCATTCCATCACCTCTTCAGTATTTATTATTGGTTCGCCATTGTGGGTGCCAACGAGCACATGGTCGAATTCGTGCTCGCTCAGCCCATGCTCGAGCGCGGCTTTGTAAACGAAATCGAAGAGCTTGGTAAGCTCACAGTCGAAACCCATCTCTTCGACCATGCGCCGGTGGGCTGCCTGCATCACCTCTTCGTCGGGGCGCGGGTGGCTGCAGCAGGTGTTGGCCCACAATCCCGGCGAATGATATTTATGCATCGCCCGCCTCTGAAGCATCAGCTCGCCCTGATCATTAAAAACAAAAACCGAAAAAGCACGGTGCAAAACCGCCTTGATGTGCGCCTCCATTTTTCCCATCGTCCCCAGCGGGTTGTCGTTGAGATCGACCAAAATCACTCGTTCTTTAGTATCATCCATGACCATCTTTTTTTTCATCATTATCATTTTAACTCGTTGAAACGTTCTGTTTATTTGGGCTAAAGCCCGCTGATTCAATTTGTGACCTTTGCGCCTTCTCTGCGTTCTTTGTGGTTCTTTATTAATACAAAGTTTCCAACTTTTCTGAAAATCGCCATTTAATGGCAGCTATTTCTTAGTGGTTGAAATAAAAGTCTGAAATTCGATTTTCAATATGCATTTGTCTTTCCCCGCCCCTCGCTGGGATTACCTTCGTCAAACCCAGCGAGGGGCGGGGGGAATAACCCTTCCTTTTAAACCCAGGCATAAATGCCTGGGCTATGGATTGCATCAATGCCTGGGCTCTATGGATTTCCTCGACAACTCCAGGCATAGACACGGACTAATTATCAGCATCCAGCGCTTTTTTAACAGCAACAGCTTCTTCTTTGTTGAGTTCGCCGCTATCAATCATAAACTGTGCAGCCTTTATCCAAAAGCCATCTTTGTCATCTTTGAGCAATCGTGGCAGCTTTTTTATGACGATCGGCTTGTCGTCGCTCTTGTTGTTGTAGCCAAGCATAGTGGGAATGTTGGCCTGGGTGGCGAAGCGCAGAAAGCGTATTTCGGCCACAGCCGGCTCTTTCTCCACGGCCTCTTCAATGTTTCTTTTGCCACGCTTAAAAGTCCCCAACTTATCCAGCGGGCCGCTCATACATTCGGCCATGGCAGCTTCGCCGGCGCCGGCATAGGCCTGCACCACGGCATCAGAATAACTTTCTTGTCTGGCCATATTAAATAAAGTGGCAGCACCACAACTATCTGTCTTCATTGCAAAAAACGCTTTGCGCAATTTCCCGACATCTGCCTGGCTGTTGGCTGTTGTGAGCATCATCATAAAAATGAGAACCAGTATGTTTTTGTTGATCATATCATCCGCAGTTTGGTGCGTAAAAATGAGGAGAAGAGCAACGCGTATTTTTCTGTGTCCGACACGCGTACCCGCTCACGCAGCAGCCGCTCAGCATTCGATTTTTTTATTTTTTTAAAAAGGGTATAAAAATAAATATAGGCCAGATAAACGCCGAAACGGGCGCCATCAGGCAGCTTGCGGATGCCTTCGAGGCCGGCATTGAAATCGGCTTCTATCTCCTGTTCTATTTTGGCTTTGGCGCTTTGATCGAACGCGGTGATGTCGATGCCGGGGAAATAGCTGCGCCCCAATCCTTTGTAATCCTGCTGCAGATCGCGCAGAAAATTGATTTTCTGAAAAGCTGCACCCAGCCGCATGGCCGAAGGCTTTAACTCTTCGTAATGCTGCTTGTCGCCTTCGCAAAACACCCGCAGACACATCAGGCCAACTACTTCTGCCGATCCCAGAATATACGCTTCGTAAGCCTTGCGATCGTAGGTTTCTTTGTGAAGATCCATCTCCATACTGCGCAAAAAAGTATGGATAGTGTCGTGGTCGATTTTGTAGGTATTAACAGCCCATTGAAAATTGTTCAGGATAGGATTCAGGCTGATCTTGTCGTCGATGGCGGCGTAGGTGTCGCGCTTAAAATTTTCGAGCAACTTTTTTTTATCAAAATCATGAAAGCTATCCACGATCTCATCGGCGAACCTTACAAAGCCATAGATGGCGTAGATAGGATCGTGAAACCGCTTGTTGAACACGCGGATGCCCATCGAGAAAGAGGTGCTGTAAGTAAGCGTGGTGAGCTTGCTCGATTTTTTGGAGATCATATCAAAAAGTTCTTTCATGAGCTTTTGCTTCTATTATTTAGAAATAAGATCGGTAACGATTTGTCCGGAGATGATCGACGGCGGCACACCAGGGCCTGGCACGGTGAGCTGTCCGGCATAATAAAGGTTTTTGAGCTTAGGATTTTTAATGGAGGGTTTCAAAAAGGCCGTTTGCAGCAGCGTGTTGGCCAGGCCATACGCATTGCCTTTGTAAGCGTGGTAGTCGCCGGTAAAATCGGAATGGGCGTAGCTGCGCTGATAGTCGATGTGTCCGCGCAGGGTTTCGCCGGTGAGTTTTTCTATTCTGTCGAGCATCATCTCCAGATAATGCGCGCGAATTTCGGGTGTGTCTTTCAGTCCGGCAGCCACCGGAATAAGCACAAAAAGATTTTCGTGACCGGCAGGCGCCACGGTGTCGTCGTATTTTGAAGTCATACACACGTAGGCCGAAGGTTGTTCGGGCCAATCCGGACGATCGTAAATAGCTGCGGCATGCGGCGCAAACGGCACATCGAAAAGCAAATTATGATGCTCGAGCTGTGGCAGCTTTTTATCCACACCCAAATAATAAATCAACGACGAGGGCGACATCGCACGCGAATCCCAATATTTCTCGGAATACTTGCGGTATTCGGGTGGCAGCAATTGCTGCTCCACATGATGATAATCGGCGGAAGCCACAAAATGATCTGCCGCGTATTCCTTACCATTCGCCACAGCGGCCACTATATGATTGTTGCGATAGGTAAAGCTTTGCACCGGTGCATCGTAAATAAACTTCACGCCTGTTTCTTCGGCCAGCTTCACCATGCCCTCCACAATTTTGTACATGCCGCCACGCGGATACCAGGTGCCCAGCATGATGTCGCCGTAGTTCATCAGGCTGTAAAGCGCCGGCGTTTTCTTACCGGTGCCGCCCAGAAAAAGGATGGGAAATTCGAGCATCTGCAACAGCCGGGGGCTTTTGAAATACTTGCGCGTATATTTATCAAACGACTGAAACATGTGCAGCCTCAGCGCCGATTTCATCAAACGCAGATCCATGTATTCCACAAACGACAGGCTTGGCTTGTGCACAAACTCCTTCATGCCCACCTCGTATTTGTATTCGGATTCTTTCAGAAATTTCTTTAGTTTTTCACCGGCGCCCGGCTCTATTGATTCAAACAGCCGGTACATCTCGTCCACATTGGCCGGAAGGTCCGTTACATCATCTTTGTCATAAAAAATCCGATAGGAGGGGTCGAGGCGCATCAGATCGTAATAATCAGACACGCGGCGTTCAAACTTCTCGAAATAGTCATCGAAGATGTCGGGCATCCAGTACCAGCTCGGCCCCATGTCGAAGTTGTACCCTGCGGCTTCAAACATCCTGCTGCGTCCGCCGGGCGTAGCGTTTTTCTCCAGCACTGTCACCTCGTAACCTTTGGAGGCCAGCCCGGTAGCGGCAGAAATTCCGGCAAAACCGGCACCAATTACAATTGCTTTTTTATTCATCACTATTTTTGTTTTTATATTTTCATTAAACTGAATGCAGCTTTAATTTCCCCGTGTTTAATCTTTTTCATTGGTTGGCATCGCGGTGAAAGGCGCTTCACAATGCGGTTCATAACAAGGCAAGAGTTTGTTTTGTTTAATCTTTTTCATTTATTAAAAAACAAAATTATTTTTCTGATTTTAGAGGGTAGAAGGAAGTGGTTAGAAAGTTAAAATCATCAAAAAAGGTTTACTGCCATTTAGAACGATATCAGCCGCCGCTTATCAGATGCAGCACCGTTACGTTGTCGCCGTCTTTGATTTCGGTGGTGTGGCGATGTTCTTTGCGCACCAGCTTGCCGTTGAGTTTTGTTACCAGCAGCCGAAAAGTGAAGTTTTTCTTTTTGATCAGTTCCTCAAAGGTAAGCCTCTGTTCATCGAAAGATTCGGGTCGGTTATTAAGAATTATGTTCATCATCAGATTGTGTTGTTTAGTAAAATTTCGAGCACCTGGTTAGCCTGCATTGCGGCCACCACCATTAAGCGTGGTGCCAGCGGCGGCAGCTCCTGTGAGGTTTCAAGGATTCCGTCGCCACAGATGTAGAGGTTTTTGTCGGCACGCAAAGTGGTGATGCTGTTATTGTTTCCCCATCCTGCCACGCCGTTTCCGACAACGAGTGGCGTGGCGGGCAGCTCCAGCGCCATGGTTTCGATGAGCATCAGCTTGGCCGTAGCGTCGTCGAAAGCCTCTACCACCACATCGCAGCCGATAAACAAACTGGCGATATCCGCATCAGTCAGTCGCAAGCAATGCGTTTCGATAATCAGCGCCGGGTTGAGCTGAAGCAAATTCTGGCGAAGCGCATCAATTTTGTAAAGCCCCACCTGCGACCGGAAAAAGTACTGCCGCGACAGATTCGGTGCTTCCACTTTATCAAAATCGGCCAGCACCAGCTTGCCAATGCCGGCACGCGCAACCAGTGCGGCGCAGTTGCTGCCCAGCCCGCCACAGCCGGCAATGCCAATGGTTTTGGTTTGTAAAATGGTTTCAATTTGTTTGGTGTCCATGTGCGCCTTTTTTGCAGCAAGTTTTCAAAAGTATAAATATTTGTGCGGCTGGAAGATCAACGTTCAAAAAGGAAAGGAAAACGAAAGCGCTGAAACGCAAAGGCGCAGAGCGAGAGACAAAAAATATCGGAATGAATGGATTGGGCATCTGCTATCAACTTTTCGCTGTGGCTTTGAGTTTTTCAGCAATCCAAACTTTTATGATCGACTGTCGGGTTTTTACTCTTAATTTTTTGGATTCCTGAAGATTTCATTCCTGGCGAAAAGACTTAACATCAGTTTTCTTATTTCAAATTCTTACAAACGGTATTTTACTTTTATTTGAATAATCATCAAAGCGCTGAATGGCAAAGTAAAAACTCGTTATGCACGCCAATGCATATTGGAAGCACTGATAATCATTGTTTTGGATGATGATTAAAAAGATTAGTTTTGTGAATTAGATAACGGAAATTAAAAATATCATCATAAAAAAAATAGTCATGGAAGTTGCCGAACTGAAAAAGAAACACAAACTGATCAAATCGTGGTCGTACCAATGGACGCCACTCGACAAAGGCTACACAGATAAGACGCTTTATCTGAACCTTTCCACCAGCGAAATCAAAGAAAAAGAGGTTCCGCCTTTGATGAAAGAAAAGTTCATCGGCGGACGCGGCTATGGTCTGCGCCTTTTATGGGACGCCACTACCCCCACCACAAAATGGACCGACCCGGAAAACGAAATCAACATCTCATCCGGACCCATCGGTGGCATCACCCAATATTCGGGCAGTGGCAAAAGCATTTGCGTCTCCATCTCACCCCAAACCGACATCCCCATCGACAGCAACGTGGGCGGATTCTTTGGCCCGTTTCTGAAGTTTTCGGGCTTCGATGCCATCGAAATACAAGGCAAAGCCGAGCGCGATGTAATCATTTTCATAGATGGCGTAAATCATACCGTCGAGATCAACGAGGCTCCTTACCTGGATGCCCGCGACAGCCATGTGCTGGGCGAAGTGCTGACGGAGATGTACGCCGACGACGAGCGCGACAAGAAAAATATTGGCATAGTAGCATCGGGTACCGCCGCCGAAAATTCGCTCATCGGTATGCTCAACTTTACCTTCTACGATCCCAAACGTAAACTCGTGCGCCTGAAGCAAGCGGGTCGTGGCGGGATAGGCAGCGTATTTAGAAACAAAAAAATCAGGGCCATCGTCTGCAAAATTCCTGGCGTGAAAGGCAATCTGAACAATGTAGTGGATTTGCCGGCCATCATGGAGCGCGGCAAGCGTTTCAACAAAGAGATGCGCGACCTGGACGATTCACAGGCCGAAATGCGCACCAAAGGCACCGCGCACCTGGTGAACATCATGAACGACTACGACCTGCTGCCGGTACACAACTACAAATTTGGCTCGCATCCCGACGCCGACAAGATTCACTCGGAAGTGTGGAAAACCCGCTTCACGCAAGGAATCCCCGACGGCTGCTGGATAGGTTGTAATATGGCTTGCGCCAAAGGTGTGGACGAATTTGAACTTAAATCAGGCCCCTACAAAGGACAGAAAGTAATTGTGGACGGACCCGAATACGAAAACGCCGGCGGGCTGGGCAGCAACTGTGGCATCTTCGACCCTGACCAAATCATCGAAGCCAACTTTTATTGCGACACCTATGGCATATGCACCATCACCTGGGGAACGCTGATGGCATTTGTGATGGAATGCTACGAAAACGGAATCCTCAACAAGGAAAGAACCGGCGGACTGGAGCTGAACTTTGGCAACGGCGAGGCTGCCATGGAGGCTATGCACCAACTGGCGCGTGGCGAAGGTTTTGGCCTGGTGGCTGGGCAGGGCGTTCATAAGATGAAACAGATTTTTGCTGAAAAAGGTTGGGGCGACCCGAAGTTTCTCAACGACATTGGTATGGAAGTGAAGGGACTTGAATATTCGGAATACGTCTCCAAAGAATCGCTGGCACAGCAGGGCGGTTTTGCCATGACCAACAAAGGACCGCAGCACGACGAAGCCTGGCTGATATTTATGGACATGGTCAACAACCAAATCCCGACTTTTGAAGACAAAGCCGAGGCGTTGCATTATTTCCCCATGTTCCGCACCTGGTTTGGCTTGCAGGGATTGTGCAAGCTGCCCTGGAACGATGTGGAGCCTGTGAATAATGCCGAAACCGACGAGCCGGCCAAAGTTCCAGAGCATGTCGATAACTACGTAACCATTTATACTGCCGTTACCGGAAAACCTTTCGACAAACACGAGATGATCAGGCAGTCGGAGCGGGTTTATAATTTCCAGCGCATCTTCAACCTGCGCCGCGGATACGGCACCCGCAAATACGACGCACAGCCCTATCGTGCTGCCGGACCGGTAACCATAGAAGAATATGAATCACGCGCCGAACGCTACGACAAACAGCTCAAAGAAATCGTGGGCTTCGACCCGGAAGGAAAAACTACGGAAGAAAAAGTAGCCGTGATGCGCAAACATCGCGAAAGCCAATACGAAAAACTCCTCGACGCCGTGTACAAACGCCGTGGCTGGACACCCAACGGTGTGCCCACCATCGAGCACCTCAAGTCGTTGGGTATGGATTTGCCCGAACTCATCGAGGTAATAAAACCTCACCAGAAGTAAAGGGCTTTTTTTCATTTCTTTGTAAAGGCGGCAGAAGTTTTTTGCCGCCTTTTTTTTTAAATGTTTTGTATCTCCTCCCCTCAGCGCAAAAATTGACTTTTCACTCCATCATTCCCAGTTTTCATTACATTATCACATCATCCCATCATCACATCAACACATCAACACATCCTCACATCATCTCTTCTTCCTGCCTATTTGACACAACAACTGTCAGCATCGGCATTGGTTACCGACTAAGCACATGATTATAGCGTAACCACTTGTAAACACGGGCTTTAAAGCATGCATGTGTGTATTAAAAAAGAAATATGACGGAAGTAAAAGACATCTGTGACAGTGGAAATATGGAATGGCATAGTGATTGACAAGGTCAGTGAAAATTAATTAGAAAACAAAAACAGAAAGGATATTTTAATATGGGAAAAATAATTGGAATCGACTTAGGAACTACCAACTCATGCGTTTCGGTAATGGAAGGCAACGAACCGGTGGTTATTCCTAATTCCGAAGGACGCCGTACCACGCCGTCGATAGTTGCATTTACTGAAAATGGCGAGCGCAAAGTTGGCGACCCTGCCAAGCGTCAGGCCATTACCAACCCCACACAAACCATTTACTCTATCAAAAGATTTATGGGCGAGCCGTGGAATCGTGTGCAAGAGGAGGTAAACCGGGTGACCTACACCGTAGAAAAAGGCGAAAACGAAACAACCCGGGTGCGTGTCAAAGACCGTCAATATACACCACAGGAAATCTCGGCTATCATTCTGCAAAAGATGAAAAAAACTGCTGAAGATTATCTGGGCACTTCCGTAAACGAAGCTGTGATTACCGTCCCGGCATATTTCAGCGACTCGCAGCGGCAAGCTACCAAAGAGGCCGGTGAAATAGCAGGCCTCACCGTAAAACGCATCATCAACGAGCCTACTGCAGCAGCGCTGGCCTATGGCCTCGACAAGAAAAAAGATGACTCCAAAATCGCCGTTTACGACCTGGGTGGCGGCACATTTGATATTTCAATATTAGAGCTGGGCGATGGCGTTTTTGAAGTAAAATCAACCAACGGTGACACACACCTGGGTGGCGACGACTTCGATCATGTAATCATCGACTGGCTGGCCGAAGAGTTTAAAAAAGACAACAACATCGACTTGCGTAAAGATCCGATGGCGCTACAGCGTTTGAAAGAAGCTTCCGAAAAAGCGAAGATCGAACTCTCAAGCTCAAGCGAAACAGAAATCAACCTGCCCTACATCATGCCTGTGGATGGAATTCCACAGCACCTGGTGCGCAAACTCAGCCGCAGCAAATTTGAGCAACTCTCTGATTCGTTGATCAAACGGAGCATCGAGCCTTGTAAAAAAGCACTGAGCGATGCAGGCCTGAACGCCTCCGACATTGATGAGGTGATTTTGGTGGGTGGGTCAACACGCATCCCGGCCATTCAGCAGGAGGTGAAAAACTTCTTTGGCAAAGAGCCTTCCAAAGGCGTTAACCCCGACGAGGTAGTAGCCATTGGTGCAGCCATTCAGGGTGGCGTACTTACCGGTGAGGTAACAGATGTGCTGCTGCTCGACGTTACACCGCTTACTTTGGGCATCGAGACCTACGGCGGAGTGATGACCAAACTCATCCCTTCCAACACAACCATACCGACCAAGAAATCGGAGGTGTTCTCCACGGCTGCCGACAACCAGCCATCTGTCGAAATTCATGTACTGCAGGGCGAGCGTCCCATCGCCAAAGACAACAAAACCATCGGCCGTTTCCATCTCGACGGTATTCCGCCGGCACCCCGTGGCATCCCACAAATTGAAGTGGCTTTCGACATCGACGCCAACGGTATTTTAAATGTTTCGGCCAAAGACAAAGGCACCGGCAAATCGCAAAGTATCCGCATCGAAGCCTCCTCAGGCCTTACCGATGAGGAGATCAAAAAGATGAAAGCCGAAGCCGAAGCCAACGCCGAGACTGACAGAATCGCCAAAGAGCGGATTGATAAACTCAACCAGGCCGATTCGTTGATATTCCAGACGGAAAAGCAACTGAAAGAATATGGCGACAAAATTCCGGCGGATAAAAAACAACCCATCGAAGATGCACTCAACGAGCTTCGGGAGGCGCACAAAAAAGAAGACCTCCCGGGCATCGACACTGCAAGCAAAAAGCTAAACGACGTATTCCAGGCTGCCAGCCAGGAAATGTACAGCGCCGCAGGAGCACAACAGCAGCAACAACAAGGCGACCCCGGTGGCCAGCAGCAACAGCAAGGCGGCCAGCAAGGTGGCCAGCAGGGTGGCGGCGCTGATGGCGAAGTAACCGACGTGGATTTTGAAGAGGTGAAATAATCCTGGTGTGTAGAGACGCACGGCCGTGTAGAGACGCACGGCCGTGCGTCTCTACACGGCCAATCCGTTTCCTTCAATTCCAAAACACAGACAGCCCTAACCCATCGGGGGCTGTGTGTTTCAATATTAAAACAATCGATTCCCATTCAAAAACAACCACGAATAATAAACAGACAACCCGGTAGCAATACCGGGTTTTTTTTGTGTGTTTTTTTCAAAATACTTTTCATCCTTCTGCCGGCGCTGCCTTTAGCTACTTTGGCGCAGTTGCCTACTGGCTGGCACAGCGATACCGACATCCTTACGGCACGCGAGTCAACCATTGTTTTTGAAGGCAACTACAGTTGTGGCTTTACGGATGCTTACGACCCCTACCCCAACCTGATGCCAGGCCGCTGCAGCGTAGATGATACAGAGCAGGTGAAAAATAATTACTTAAAATCCCAGTACTTACAAAAAAATGCCTAAATTTGTTCTTTTATTAATTAAAAATGACACGATATGAAAAACTTAAGTTTAATAATCATTTTGCTGCTTGTGGCATTAAGTTCTTTTGCCCAGAAAATAACCAGAGGACCGAATGTTGGAGAAATTTATTTCCTTGGGCCTACCCACACAGGAACCGGGCTTTACCACTCAACCGATTTTGGGGAAACGATTATTTGTAATGACAGCATAACGCAAATTACAACAACTATTGCATCTATTGTTGCAGATAAAGATGCTGGGGGCTTGTATTACACAAGTATGAATCAAAATTTGTATTATTCAAACGACTATGGGACTTATGGAAGTTGGCAGTTTAAATCAAGTGATATATCATATCTTGTTAATAGTGGTGTGGAATCTGGATTAATTTTTGACCATGTTGAAGCTCATAGTTTCGATTATGGTAATACCTTCTTCAATCATAGTTTGAACGGATATTTCGGAGAACTTTTATTTTCTGAAACTGATAGTTTAAGTAACATAGGATATGTAGTAGTTGAAAAATGGGGAGAATGGGATACCTTATTTTTACTAATAAGTTATGATACATTTGAAAATGTGCAGTTGCAAAATGCTTTTTACAGGTATGAAGAACCGATAGGCTGGTTAAGTAGAGGTTTTAAAAGCGGCGAACTATTTTCGTTAGTGATGGATAAAACAACTGTTAAATTCAGCAATGATTTCGGTTACGTCTGGGAGGTTAAAAATAAACTTTATCTGAATAACTATACCAATATAAACATTTCGGGAGGCAGACAGCCTGGTGAGGTTTATCTACTTGTAACTTATATAAAACAAATGGGGCAAAGAAAGCATATTTACATTTATCATAGCCTCGATTACGGAGAAACCTTTACCATTCATCACCCTTTTAGTTTCGGGCCCGACCCATTTTTCATAAGGTTTAATGCTGAACCTAAAACAGGTTTGGTTCCTTTAAATGTGCAATTTACCGATGAATCGAGCGGAGAAGATTTAAATTACGCGTGGGACTTTAATAATGACGGAATTTATGACTCATATGAACGAGACCCTGCTTTTGTTTATGCTGATACCGGACGCTATTCAGTTAAACTTAAAGTCACAAATCCCGATAACAATGATTCGATAACGAAATACGGTTACATATATGTAAAAGATACAACTACCCTTGTTGAGGATGAAAAACAATTTAAAAAAATGAGGATATATCCTGTGCCAGCCTACAACAAATTATTTATTGAATTACCTTGCATAAATTGTGAAGGAAATATTGAAATATTTGATATTAATGGTAAAAGCATTATTCAAAGAAATAAGATTAAATTACTTAATGAGTTGAATATAGGTTATTTAGTTAGAGGAATTTACCTCATAAAAATTTCAATCAACAACACTCATCAATATCATAAATTCATCAAAAATTAATGATCATGAAAAAATTGTTTACACTAATTTTCGCATTAAGTACACTTTCAGTTTACACCCAGGAATTCATTGAGTTTTCTGCATCAGAAAAAACTAACCCTGGTTATAACATTTTGGTTTCCAATGATACACTTGTAAAGTTTACCATTTCTATTCCAGGCATGTTTGAAACTGTAGTTGACACATTTAGCAGAGTGAATATAAAAGAGCACGCAAGGATGGATTCAGTGGGTCTTCCAGAAATCCCCATTGTATCCTTCCTTGTCGCAATTCCCGATTGTGATAGCATTAACTTGCAATTAGCATTAATGGATTCTATAAATCTCACAAACTACAATATTTATCCTGCCCCGCAACTTGTGCGGGATACAACTACACAAGGAGCAATTGCTTTGATTGAACAGTTTGCTTATGATAGTTCAATTTATGCTACCGATGCTTTTTTTCCTGGTTATGTTGGCGAAGCAGTTGACAAAGGAGCTATTAGAGATCAAAATGTTATAAGGGTTACATTATACGCATTGCAATTCAACCCTGTAAAGAAAACACTAACAGCATATTCTAATATCCAGGTTACCTTAACATTCAATAATCCGGTTGGGAGCATACAGAAAAACGTAGGATTTTTTAATGAAGTGGTTGGTAATTCGGTGATCAATTACCAGTCGAACGGATTGAATGCCTCAGTAAGTTGTGGTGCAGGGCTTGACAATCCGGGCACATGGAAATGGGTTACTGACCTATCGGCTGGATATGTTGAAGATACATGTGATTATCTTATTATTACAAATCAGGAGTTCTACAATGATGCAAGCGCAAAAAGAGAAATTGACAGCCTGGCTGCACACAGGGCAAGCTTTAATGGGTTTGATGTTGTGATTGTTAAAATGGATAATATTGTTAGTGCGTTTTTAACAGGTACTCCAACTGAAAAAATGTTTAAACTAATAAGAAATACCTATAATGATGGTTATGCCAACCACACTTATGATGATAAGCTTGCTTATGTAAATTTATTCGGAGATGTATATTTTGGTTCAGATACCATCAACAAATGCGTACCAACATGGCCCTATTATAGTCCATTAGGCTACGACATCTATTTCACCCAGCTTACCTACGATAGCATAGCCGGAGATTACGACCCCTACCCCGATATTATGATAGGCCGCTGCAGCGTGGATGATACTGAGCAGGTGCAAAATGTAGTGCATAAGATTTTGCATTACAAGCCAGACGAGAATAAATGGAAAAATAATTTTTATAGTGTAATAGGGGTAAATGATCCTCCAAATTATTCATCCCCTAAAAATTCAATGGATTTATTACACCCCATGCTTACTGCAGATTCCACCTTTCTTTCTTATGATGATGACTTTAACTACTCTATGCCAGCATGGATAAACTTTCCTTATACCAGCCCGAACTACTCACCAATAATAAACAAATTATCGGAAGGTGTACAGCATTATCTATACACCGGCCATGGTAGCCCAAACGGTACTAGCGTATTGGAATTCTCGGATTTAAACTCATCGCACAATGGCAAATTATTTTACATGATACTTCAAGCATGTAGCCCTGGAGCCTTTCATAATACAAATGATTGTATGACAGAACAGTTTTTGTCGGCTGATATGAATAAAGGTGCAATTGCTGCTATTGGGGCTTCGCAAGTTGTTGCACTATGGTGTAATACTATTTATATTGATCTCTATAATTCCTATTTTACAAATTATTCTTATGTAGCAGGTGAAAATCTTTTTGAGACCAAACTTGCATTCTGCAATGCAAATTTTCAGCATTTATTAAATCAATATAATTTATTTGGTGATCCGGCCATAAATATTAAATATGAAAACACTGATTCTGTAAAATCAGATTTAGTAGTAAAGAGTACTGAGATTTCCGCTATTCCAACAATCGCCAATTCAGGGGATAGCATCATGGTAAGGTCTTTAATAAAAAATAACTCCAGGAAGAATATTTCATCTGCCTTTTACATATCTTGTTTCGTTTGCAATGAAGATGAAACAGATACCCTTTGGATAGGTTATGAACTCATTTTGGGATTAGATGATTATGATATAGATACTGTAAGTTTTACATGGCATACAAATGATATAGATCCGGGTCTATACAAAATTTACATTTTTGCTGACACAAGCAATGTTATTAATGAAATGGATGAGGTAAATAACATGGGATATTTGAAAAAAGCAATTTATTCATTTAAACCAAATTATCCCATAAAAATAATTAGTAATAATAGCAGCCCGATAACTTTTGATTTGAATAATAGCTATACTGGAGAAGAAATAGTTTTTGGAGAAAATATTTTTAGTCAGGCCGGTGATACTATACTCACAACATCGGATAATAGGTTTGGAATGTCATCAATAGCCAATTTATATAATAATAATGAAAACTTTCATAGTCTTCAATTGAAACATCTTGATTCAGCTAACTTTACAGGCTCTTTAGTTGCAACCGGAAATCCTTCCTGGCAATACTATTTTATATCAGATTTTCAAATTGGCCCCCAGACAATGGATATGGATAGCGATGGATATGAAGAAATTATTGTGATTGAGAATTCGTTAAAAGTTTATACATTAACTTGTATAAATTATGATGGATCCCTAAAGTGGGATTTTGAGTTGCCTAAAACATATTCATCCTGTTCTACACCAATTTTATTCAAACCCAACAGTTTGGAGAAAAGTATAATATTGTTGTTATGTGATAATGGCAAAGTTTACTATTATCAGGAAAATATAAATGGTAATGGTCTGAATTTAGTTGATTCGTTGTATATTGGAAATGTAAGCCTTTATTCTAAACCGGTTTCATCTGATATTGATAAAAACGGGATTTTGGATGTTGTGTTTTGTTATTCAATTGACACAAGTCTGTATTTATATAAATTTGATGTAAAAAACAAAACTAACGACACGAAAACAATTAATGGATCATTATATAATTACACAAACCCTATAATTTCTGATCTTGACAATGATGGCATACAGGAAATTATCTTAGCCAGGAAGAATGTAGGGCTTTATGTATTTGATGACGAATTGAATCTATTATTAACAGTATCGGATACAACCATTGTAACTTCTGATATTACTTCAGGTGATTTTGATAGTGATTTCAAAAATGATATTGCATATTGCACCAAGGCTGACGGTATATCTGAACTTAAGTTGTTTTCATATAGTAAGGAAGAGACAAGTACAATTCCAGTATTTTCTATAATAAAAAAAACATGGTTGTCTGATATTGATATCGATTATAAGATAGATATTGTATATTCTAATCTAAACAAATTAAATGTAATTAACCTCCCCAATGCCGGTTCCTCACTCGGTTGGCCAGGTCAGCATGGAAATATAAGGAATTCCGGCGTTTTGCTTCAACCCGCCTATATGCCCAACACCGATACTGTGTATTGGTACAATACCCTGCTGGTTACCGATAGCCTTGTGGTGGACCGCAGCAAAACCCTCGTCATTAAACCGGGTACGGTTATTAAATCCGATGCGGATAGCCAGATACTTATTTATGGTAAGCTTATCGCTGAAGGCACAGCAAATCACCCCATCATTTTCATTGCCGACACAATGAACGCCAACAACGACTACTGGCAGGGCATCACTTTTGGCAACGGCAGCTCATCATCGCTTAAGCACGTAAAAATATCCAATGCCGAGTTTGGTATCCTCTACGAAGATTTCACCTCACAAACGCTCGAAAACTGCACTTTTACCAACAACACGGTTGGTGTGGGAGCTTTCAATTCATCCCCCGAAATTTTCGAGTGTACATTTACCAACAATGAAAAGGGCATTGGTTCCTACAGCAACGGCTCGCCGGTTTTAACCGATTTGTACGCTGACAAAGAATATCGGAATGCCATCGTGGACAACAACATGGGCATTTATGTTGCATCCGGCTCAGTGTATCTCGACGAAGGCTACAACGATATTTACAACAATCCGGCATCGGGATATTATGTGTATTCTACCGGTACCCTGCGCATTGCCGCAGCACTCAACTATTGGGGTTCTGTTAGCGGAAAGGATATTCAGGCACATCTCTACCCACACAATTACATTTTAATCGACCCGATATGTACTTCGGCAAACACGGATTTTAAATCGGCAAACCCGGTAAAGGATTTGCTCGAAGAAGCATATCTAAACCTGGATGAAGGCGAAGTAAATGAAGCTGAGGCCGGTTTTAAACATATCATTTCCGAATATCCCTTGCACAACGAAGCCTACCTTTCGGTGCCGGGATTGTTTGCCTGTTACCGCGCTACCGGCAACAACTGGAACAACCTGGAAACTTACCTCACCGGCCTCTACCACGATTCCACCTCCACTCTCGACAAAAACCTTTTGTTTGGCTATCTCAACTTATGCCTGCGTCAACAGGGCAAATACGACGAAGCCATCACCAATTACGAATCCATTATCACCAACAATCCCGGTTACAACGACTCCGTGTTTGCTGTGATAAATATTGGCAATACCTATCGCGAAGCCGGTAATCTGAAATCCTCCCTGGGGGCACTTGAATTTTTGAAACCCACATCAGATGCCGCCCACGTTGAAAAAACCATCGACCTCTTGCAAACACTACATCAAGAAAATTCCCGACAATATCCCGATGAAACTACGGAAAATTACATCAGCGAAATTTTCCCTAATCCTGTTAGCGGGCAGCTTACTGTCAAATATGTCTCTTCGTCGGCAGCTATGGTAAGTTTCCAAATCAGCGATGTAAACGGACGAATTATAAAATCATTCACCCACAAGCAAAGCCGGAAGGGTGAAAATACCATGAGTTTAAATACAAATTTTTTAAACCCGGGAGTTTATTATGTTTCGCTATTGCACAAGGGGCAAAACAGCAGTACAAAGAAAATAGTGGTGATGGAATAAAAAAGGAGAAGATTCGGTTTATTAGCCAAAGGCGACACAATGCAACAAATTGAAGAAATCGGAGGTGTTCTCCACGGCTGCCGACAACCAGCCTTCTGTCGAGATTCATGTGCTGCAGGGCGAGCGTCCCATTGCCAAAGACAACAAAACCATCGGACGTTTCCATCTCGACGGTATTCCACCGGCACCCCGTGGCATCCCACAGATTGAAGTGGCTTTCGACATCGACGCTAACGGCATATTGAATGTTTCGGCCAAAGACAAAGGCACCGGCAAATCGCAAAGTATCCGCATCGAAGCCTCCTCAGGCCTTACCGATGAGGAAATCAAAAAGATGAAAGCCGAAGCCGAAGCCAACGCCGAGACTGACAGAATCGCCAAAGAACGGATTGATAAACTCAACCAGGCCGATACGCTAATATTCCGGACAGAAAAACAACTGAAAGAATATGGCGACAAAATTCCGGCGGATAAAAAACAGCCCATCGAAGATGCGCTAAACGAGCTTCGGGAGGCGCACAAAAAAGAAGACCTCGCGGGCATCGACACTGCCAGCAAAAAGCTCAACGACGTATTTCAGGCTGCCAGCCAGGAAATGTACAGCGCCGCAGGAGCGCAACAGCAGCAACAACAAGGCGACCCCGGTGGCCAGCAACAACAGCAAGGCGGCCAGCAAGGCGACCAGCAGGGTGGCGGCGCTGATGGCGAAGTAACCGACGTGGACTTCGAGGAAGTGAAATAATTTATTTTTTTGTGTAGAGACGGACGGCCGTCCGTCTCCTTCAATTCCAACACACAGCCCGCCCTAACCCATCGGGGGGCTGTGTGTTTCAACATTAAAACAATCGATTCCCATTCAAAAACAACCAAGATTCAAGATTAGTGAATAGACAACCCGGTAGCAATACCGGTTTTTTTTGTGTTTTATCAAAAAATTAAAGCCCGACAGCTATTTCCAAATACTTCGCTTGCTGATATTTAGGAATAAGTTTTTAACAACCCGCTTCGGGTAAAGGCATTTTTAGTAGTTTTAATGCCTTTTTATTAATGAAAATTTTAAAATATTTTAATGCCATTGTCGCCTTTTTTTTGGCATCTTTGTAATTGCAAATAAAAATAATTCAAAATAGTATCTAATCTTACCATCAAAAACTTGTTTCAATTATGAGAAAACTTACATTATTAATGGTGCTGATGATTGCTTTTACGGCAGCCAAAGCACAGTTACCTTCCAACTGGACAGACGACTCAGGAATAGAAACTTTTAAAGAATCAACCACTGTGCATGGTGGCGATTACAGTTGTGGCGTAATGGTAATGACTGACGTGCAGGCTAACTGCGACTTTGCCAACGACAGCCCGATGCCCGTAACGCCGGGTGCTACCTACAAAATTTCTTTCTGGGCCAATACCAGCGAACACGTTCGCATAACTGCCGTTGTGGACTATGATGCCGCGAGCACGGAATGGCCAGGCACCTATGTTGGCCCTGCCACGGCAGGATGGGAACAATACACCTTTGAAGGAACCATCCCGGATGGCGCATCCACAGGAACCGTAAGGTTGCGCTTCTACGATGTGAGTGGTTTTAATCCCCCGGAAACCCAATACGTGGATGATGTTGCTTTTGAATCACCAATCGGAACACCACTTACAGTAGTAAACGGGGATTTTGAAACCTGGGGCGGCACCATCGGTGAGCCTTCCAATTATCCTACAGAATTTACGGCTACCGCATCGGGCGTTGATATAGTGCTATCCTGGGTTGATGCTGTGGGCGACCCGTTGCCGGGCAACTATCTGATAAAAGCCAGCACGCAGGATAACATTACCCCTCCGGTAGATGGCATCTACGTTACCGACGACCTCAATCTGGCCGATGGCAGTGGAGCCGCCAATGTGGCTTACGGGGAGGAATCTTTTTTGTTTCCGGGACTGGAGCCATTAACAACTTATTATTTCAAAATGTTCCCCTATAACAATAGCGGCCTCAACGTGGACTACAAAACCGACGGTACAGCTCCATCGGCGCAAGCCACCATTGGAAGCATTGTAATATTGGAAACCCAAAACTTCGACGCCGACTGGGGCGGATGGACACGTGTGAGCGTTACCGGCGAGCAGGAGTGGGGTCGCGACAACACCAACGGCATCAACGGTACCGCTTGCGCTAAAATGTCAGGATTCAGCGGTGGTGCTGCCCAGGCTAATGAAGACTGGCTCATTTCGCCATCGATGGATTTTACCACCTGCAACGACCAGATTTTCTCATTCTTTAGCGCAGTAGGTTATTCTACCCCCCAACCGCAGCTTACCGTACATATTTCGACTGACTATGACGGCGGCGGTGATCCCTCTGCTGCCACCTGGACACAGCTAAATCCGATGCTCCCAGTAAGCCCGCCCAACTGGGTGTGGA
>Ga0265295_1002512_pt1 | contig 28892 bp, 20 predicted proteins | sample Munlansysbiofilm_FD_192503 | JGI IMG/M metagenome (GOLD analysis project Ga0265295, IMG submission 192503) | Leachate microbial communities from a municipal landfill in Southern Ontario, Canada - Methane capture system biofilm | ecosystem: Engineered > Solid waste > Landfill > Unclassified ... | reverse complement strand
GCCCTCGACATTGATATTGTCAAGAACCTGTTCCTGGGAGTCAACATGACAGAGATAGATCAGTATTACAATTTCAAAATGGAACATCCGGTTCAGATGCACGAAAGGATACATTATGTGATCTCTTTTGACCAGAAACCTTACCTGGAGGAGATCCTGTTCCGCGGTAAAATTTACATCGATATGGAATCCATGGCCATTTCACGTATTGAGTTCAATATGAATGTGGAGGAAAAAGATCAGGCTGCAGCCATTTTCATTCGCCGCAAACCGCTGGGATTGCGTGCCCGTGTGGAATATGCCGCCTATATGGTACAATACCGGCAGATTCCCGAAGGATTGTGGGTGTTCGATTATTCCAGGACCGATCTGAAATTCAATGCCAAATGGGACCGCAAACTTTTCAGCCAGAATTATACCATTACATCCGAGATGGCCATGACCGAATACAGCCGGGAATCATACAAGATTCCCAGGGAGAGCCGGGTCAAGACCACGGACATCACGCTGGACCGGGTAGCTGATTTTGAAGATCCGGGTTTCTGGGAAGACTACAACATCATCGAACCAGAGTCTTCCATAGAGAATGTCATATCACGTATCATCCGCCAGCTGAGACGTCGTCAGCGGTAAATACCGTAAAAGGCACACAATTTATATTATGTTAAATAGCTTTTTTCATGTTGCATAGCAGTGTTCCCCTGGCCGAACGGATGCGCCCCACTACATTTGACGATTTTGTGGGCCAGGAACATCTTGTGTCTCCCCAGGCCGTACTGCGCAAGATGATTGAAAGCCGGAACTTGTCTTCTTTTATTCTCTGGGGACCTCCCGGTGTGGGAAAAACGACCCTGGCCCGCATCATTGCGCAGGATCTGGAACGCACTTTTTACAGTTTGTCCGCAGTAAGTTCCGGCGTTAAGGATGTACGCGAAGTAATTGAGCGTTCCCGTTCCAACAAGATGTTCCAGAAGAACCGTCCCATCCTTTTTATTGATGAGATCCACCGCTTTAGCAAATCCCAGCAGGACGCCCTGCTGGGAGCTGTTGAAGACGGTACGATAGTGCTTATTGGCGCCACCACGGAAAACCCTTCCTTTGAAGTGATCGCTCCCCTGCTTTCCCGGTGCCAGGTTTATGTGCTTAAATCACTGTTAGTTAATGATCTGAATACTTTATTTGAACGTGCACTTAAAGAAGATGACTACCTCCGTTCACTGGATATCCGTGTGGAAGAAACCGAAGCGTTGTTCCGCCTGTCAGGCGGGGATGCGCGTAAATTATTGAATATTATAGAAATAGTCGTTTCCAGTTACAGTGAAGGTGAAACAATTCTATTCAATAACGAGGAGGTACAGAGCCGTTTGCAGAAAAACATCGTGCTCTATGACAAAAACGGGGAACAGCACTACGATATCATCTCGGCGTTCATCAAAAGCATCCGCGGAAGCGATCCCAACGGGGCGGTTTACTGGCTGGCCAGGATGATCACCGCCGGTGAAGATCCCCTGTTTATTGCCCGGCGGATGGTCATTCTGTCCTCGGAAGACATCGGGCTGGCCAATCCCAATGCCTTTCTGATGGCCAATGCCTGTTTTGACGCCGTGCACAAGATCGGGATGCCTGAAGGTCGCATTCCCCTGTCACAGACAGCTATTTACCTGGCCACCAGCCCCAAAAGCAACTCGGCCTACAAGGCCATAGAGGGAGCCTCGGCAACGGTCCGCGACAAGGGCGATCTGAGCGTTCCCCTGCATTTGCGCAACGCCCCTACCGATCTGATGAAGGAACTGGGGTACGCAAAAGACTACAAATATGCGCACGATTTCCAGCAGAATTTTGTAGACCAGGAATTCCTTCCGCAAGAGATCAGCGGTACCCGTTTCTATACCCCGCAGGACAATCCGCGCGAAAAGGAAATTGATAAGTTTCTTTCCCGCTGGGGCGAGAAGTATAGCCGCAGGAAATAAAAAATTGTACCTTTGAACTTCAATACGCTCTGTTATGGATCTCAACAACTTTTTTCTGATCTCTGGCCCCTGTGTCATTGAGTCGGACAAACTCTGTATGGAAATTGCCGGAAAGCTTTGTCAATTGACCCAGAAGTATCATATCCCATTGATATTCAAAGCTTCTTATCGAAAAGAAAACCGCACCAGGGTGGATTCCTTTACCGGCATAGGCGACCGCCAGGGACTGGAAGTGTTGCAAAACATCAAGCATTACTACCAGATTCAGGTTACCACGGACGTACATACCCCAGATGAAGCCCTTATGGCTGCCGAATACGGCATTGATATCATACAGATCCCCGCCTTTCTATGCCGCCAGACCTCTTTACTTAAGGCAGCCGCGCAGACAGGCAAAACCGTGAACGTGAAAAAGGGACAGTTCCTCGCCCCCGGCCAGATGCGCTTCGTGGTGGAAAAACTGCTGCAATTCGGGGCGACCCGGGACAAGATCATGCTGACCGAGAGAGGTACGCAGTTTGGTTACAGCGATCTGATATTTGATGTGCGCAGCATCCCCAAAATGAAGAAGCTGGATGTGCCTGTGGTACTGGATGTTACCCATTCCCTTCAATTACCCAATCAGGAGAAAGGTGTTGCCGGAGGAGAACCCGGACTGATAGCCTCCATGGCTGCAGCCGGTGTGGCGGCAGGCGTTGACGGTATATTTGTGGAGACGCATCCCCGGCCGCAGGAAGCGTTGTCGGACGGGAGCAATATGCTGCCGCTGGACCGGATGGATGATATGATCCGCCGGATAGTCGCCTTTCGCCAGGCTTATGTAAAACTCAACAAAGAAATTCAAGAAACAGCCCAATGACACTGACGCACGATTTCAGCAGACGGTACGAGAACCTGCCGGTATTCATTTATGACGACCAGGTGGAAGCATCGACGTACCTTGTGGACAACATACTGACACTTCTGACCCTTAAAGAGTCCCAGGGTAAAAAACTGATTCTGGGATTGTCTTCCCGGCCGGCCATGATACCTGTTTACGAATTGTTTGCCAGGGCCTTCTCCCAGGGAAGAAGTTTCAAAAATGTGGTAGTATTCGGGATCAATGAATATTATCCGCTTCACAGGGATGAGATCCAGTCGCATTACCGTTTTCTGAAAGAATACGTTTTTGATGTACTGGATATCCCCCCTGTCCAGATCCATTGTCTGGACGGAGATGTCGCCCGTTCCCAGGTGGCCCGGCACTGTGCCGATTTTGAAAAAAAGATCGCATCATACGGAGGAATTGACGTCTTGATCACTTCGGGAATGGGATCCAATGAGCCCGGCTCGCCTTACAGCTCCCGGACCCGTCTCATCACACTCAATACAAACACCCGCATTTCTGCAGCCAGCGAGTTCTTCGGGGTGGATTACGTTCCCAATTATTCCCTTACCATGGGAATCCAGACCCTTCTGGAAAGCAAGACCATTTATTACCTTGCCTGGGGAGAAGGCGAATCCAAAGCCGTGAAGAACCTGGTCGAGGGAAAGGTGGACGAGACGAATCCGTCCAGTTACCTGCAGAACCACACCCAGACCGAAGTGATCATTGACAGGGCCGCTGCCGCCAATCTGACCCGGATAGCGACTCCCTGGCTGACAGGACCCTGTGTCTGGAACGAAGAACTTACACGCAAGGCCGTCTTCTGGCTTTGCCGACACCTGGAAAAGCCCATTTTAAAATTAACCGCAAGGGATTACAACGACAACGGAATGAGCGACCTGATCACCGAGCGCGGTCCTTTCAGCAAGATCAACATAGACACGTTCAACTTCCTGCAGCATACCATTACCGGATGGCCGGGCGGGAAACCCAATGCAGACGATGCTACCCGTCCCGAAAGAGCCCTCCCCTATCCCAAACGTGTGATCGTATTCAGCCCGCACCCCGATGACGATGTGATCTCCATGGGAGGGACGGTGGCACGTCTTTCGGAACAGGGACATGTTTTGCATATTGCCTACCATACTTCAGGCAACATTGCCGTATTCGATCATGAAGTAACACGTTTCCTGGATTTTCTGCGCGAAATATCTCCCGTTTACGGGCTGGACATGGATAAGACCAAAGCCATATTTGAACAGGCCCGTAAAGACATGGCGCAAAAGAAACCGGGAGAACCCGACACGCATGCCATTCGCCGGGTAAAGGCGCTGATACGCCGGGGGGAAGCCAAATCGGCCTGTGACTACCTGGGAATCCAGCCCGAAAACGTACATTTTCTGGAAATGCCTTTTTACGAAACGGGAGGCGTCAAGAAAAATCCTTTGTCAGGGGAAGACATAGACATCATCTGCAAGCTGCTGGAAGAGGTGAAACCCCACCAGGTATTTGCGGCTGGCGATCTGAGCGACCCCCACGGGACACACCGTGTTTGCTACATGTCCATTTTAGGGGCGCTGGAAAAGCTCAGTGACCAGCCCTGGATCAGGGATTGCCGCCTGTGGCTGTACCGCGGGGCCTGGCAGGAGTGGGATGTGGCCGATGTGGATATGGCCGTTCCCCTGAGCCCCGAGGAGGTCATTATCAAACGCAACGCCATTTTCCGCCACCAAAGCCAGAAGGATCCCGCGATGTTTCCCGGGAATGACCCGCGTGAATTCTGGAGAAGGGCCGAGGAGCGGAACCACAATACGGCGGTGCTGTACGACAAGCTGGGCATGGCCGAATACCAGGCAGTAGAATTGTTCAGGTTGTACAAACAGGGGATGAAGATCTAAAACGGGTACCCTACCCCAAACTGGAAAGAATAATTGTCTTTTTTAAGCCACCTTGAAAGCGGGATCCATGCCTGCCTGACGGGATCCCTTACGATCATGCCCAGGTCCAGACGCAGGATCACAAAATCCAGGTTGACACGGATCCCCGCCCCGGCATCCATGGCAATGCTTTTATAGAAGTCCCTGAAACGGAACACGCCGGCATCGGCTCCGGCTTCCCGGGGCAAAGTCCAGATATTCCCGGCATCGGCAAACAACGCACCCTCCAGTTTCCAGAACAGGGGAAACCGGTATTCCAGGTTTACTTCCAGACGGATATCTCCCGCCTGGTTGGGAATACTGAAAGTCGAGTCCACGGGCATGGAGCCCGGTCCCACCGTCCTTGCCTGCCACGCCCGCAGGCTGTTGGCGCCTCCGGCATAGAACATCTGCTCCAGGGGTAAGGAAGTCGCATTACCGTAAGGGACCCCCACACCGGCATAAAACCGGCCCGCCAGTTGGTGTGTGTGCCTGATCAAGGTGTACCCTGCATTCAGGTCTGCCTTGATATACTGGGTATAGGCAATCCCCCCGATGGTATGACTTCCGGTAGTGTCGGTCCGCATCAGGGAATTAAAGGCACTCAGCAGATTCCCGGCCGCCTCCAGTCCTACCCTTACATAATGCCAGGACCTTTTATGTACCGCTGAGTTGTCGCTCGTGTAATAGAATATGGATGACATCCCCAGATCAAAGTGATCCCTGTAGGTGTCAATCAGGAACGGATCGTTCAGGGAAGCCAGGAATCCGGGGCTCATATTGTATAGCTTGACCAGTTTGAGCCGGAGCGGATTTACCGTGTAATGGAAATTATCCCCCATGCTCCAGGTATAGCCGAAGGTGGTCGAAGCGATGTTTCGCGTATATTCCGGGCGGGACTGGTAGCTGTAACTTGCCAGGACGTCCGTCCGTGGAATACGGTTGCGGAACAGGACCTGACTCACCGGGAAGAGCATTTTCGGAAACGAGAGGGAGAGCGATGCGCCCAGTTCGGTAGCCCGGATGGGGTCCCTTAGCTTGAACTGGAAGTTTCCCATGAATCCCAGGGTAAGCCACTCCCCTCCCCTGAATATGTTTTTGTGGTAATACGACAGGGCCGGAGATACACCTATGAGTCCGTTCGAATTGCTGGACGCCTCGAGGTTCAGCTTGTAACCCTGGGAATTACCCGGAATCAGGCGAATGGTACAATCGACCAGGGCGGTGTCCAATTGCATGGAAGAAGGTACCTGGTCAAACAGAAGCGTAACACTGTTCAGCAGGCGTATATGGGAAAACCTGTCGTAGGTGGTCTTTACCCTGGATTCGTCGTACAGTTCCCCCTGCCTGAGAAAACTCATGTTTCGGATCACCCGGGGTCTTAAAGCGGATTTTCCTTTGGAATGGAATGTCAGCCCGTCGTATTCAGAGGTCTCCATAGATTCGTAATAGGAAGAATCCATAACGGCCTGGATGGGATCAAATCCGGGATATACGTTAATTTGTCTGATCCGGTAAGGTTTCTGGCTACTGTCGTCGGGCAACTGTACCTGCAGGGAAGCTTTCCCTTCCCCGGCCAGCGTATCGGCAAGGAAAGAAACATGGCTGCGGTTGAAGCCGTAATAGCCGTTATTCCTCATGTAGGAACTGATACGGGCGGCTTCCTGTTCCAGGGTCAGCGATGAAAGGCGGCTTCCGGGAGTTATCAGGGACCGGTTCGCAAACCTGTAATACAGATCTGACAGCGCCGTGTCTGCCTGTCCCAGGATTACGGTATCAATCATATATGTTTTCCCGGGCATGACCGTATAATGAACGGTGGCTTTACGGTTGTCGTAGAAAACTGTGTCGGTAATGGTGTTGGCGTAATACCCCATGGAAGTAAGGTAATTGTCCATGTTCATTTTACTGAACCCGATCAGTCCCGGATCAAATACTACGGGGGGTTCGCCCAGACGGCGCAGGAAGCGGCTCCATCCGGTATCCCGGTCCGGGCTCAGGCTGTATATGTTCAGAAACGCCTTCCATCCGAAGACTATTGCAGTATTGGGTTTTTGACGGATATACGGTTCGAGCGATGAAGGTGGCACTACCTTATCCGGGACTACCTTGACAGTGTTCTTTCGTAGCAGGAACTCGCCTTCCGGCACGTAACGCGTAGTGGCGCATCCCGGTAACAGGAGGATCGTAAGGACGATGACCGGGGAGAAGAGCTGCAGGTAATTACGCATAATACAAAAGTAGAAAAAAAGCACCAATACCATACTACATATAAATATTCCTCTATATTTGCAATCTGATTCACTTACATTGAAGTTTTTTTAACAAAGTAACTCACTTACATTACAGTAATGAAAAACAAGTACATCGATTTGATCCAGCAAAGTTTTGACTTTCCGCAGGAAGAGTTCAGGGTGGAAGACGGGGAACTTCTGTTTCACGACATCCCCGTGATGGATTTGATCCAACAATACGGAACGCCCTTGAAATTCTATTATTTACCTCAGATAAGCAAACAGATCCAAAAGGCCAAGAGGTTGTTTAATGTAGCCATGGCCAAGGTAGATTACGACGCGGAATACCATTACTGCTACTGTACCAAATCGTCACATTTTTCCTTTGTAATGGAAGAAGCACTCAGGAACGACATCCACATAGAGACGTCCTCTGCTTTTGACATCAACCTTATTGAAGCGCTTCACGAGCAAAAGATCGTTGAAAAGGACCTTTACGTAATATGCAACGGATACAAAAAACAGCAATACATTGACAACATTGCCAACCTGATCAACTCGGGCTGGGAGAATACGATATCCATTCTGGACAACATGCCCGAAATTGAAGCCCTCGACAAGGCTGTTAACGATACGTGTAAAATTGGCATCCGCATAGCGGCGGAAGAAGAACCAAAATTCGAGTTTTACACCAGCCGCCTGGGCATCCGCTACAGCGACGTAGTCCCCTTCTATCACAAATACATCAAACGAAATCCCAAGTTCAAACTTAAAATGCTCCATTTCTTCATTAATACCGGGATACAGGACAATGCCTACTACTGGAACGAGCTGGCAAAGTGCGTGAACGTGTATTGTGACCTGAAAAACTTCTGTCCCGAACTCGATTCTCTGAACCTGGGCGGAGGTTTCCCGGTGCGTAACTCTTTGTCGTTCGATTACGATTACGAGTACATGACAGAAGAGATCATTGCCCAGATCAAAAGTATCTGTACAAGCCGCAACGTCAAGGAACCCGACATTTTTACCGAGTTCGGGTCGTTCACGGTAGGTGAAAGCGGCGCCAACATATACCAGGTCCTGGGAGATAAACAGCAGAACGATCGCGAAAGATGGTACATGATAGACTCTTCCTTCATGACGACTTTACCCGACACCTGGGGTATCAAGCGCCGTTTTATCCTGCTGCCCATCAACAAATGGAACGAACCTTACCAGCGCGTTTTCCTGGGCGGGCTTACCTGCGATTCACAGGATTACTACAATGCCGAAGCGCACGCCAATGCAGTTTTCTTACCCAAGAACGAAAACGGCGAACCTCTCTACATAGGCTTTTTCAATACCGGGGCCTACCAGGAATCCATATCCGGTTTCGGCGGCGTGCAACATTGCCTGATGCCTGCTCCCAAAATGGTGATCATAGGAGAAGAGAACGGGGAATATTATACCAAGCTGTTTTCCAAGGAACAGACATACAAGTCCATGTTGAAGGTTTTGGGCTATTGACACGATGTTGGCCATATCAGACATAAAACACATCAAATCCCTGGAGCAGAAGAAATTCCGCCAGGAATTCAGGGAGTTTGTCATCGAAGGACCCAAAATGGTGTCCGAGCTGTTGCATGCCGACAGTCCTTTCAGGATCAAAAGGCTCTATCTGCAGGAAGGCGTTCCGGTACATGCCCCGGCGCCATTGGCAGAATACGTTTCGGCAAAAGAGATGGAAAGGATCTCGTCCCAATCCACCCCGTCGGGCGCTCTGGCGGTAGTGGAGATCCCCCGGGTCCCGGTAGCCGGTCCGCAACCGGGGAACCTGTACCTGGCACTGGACGCCATCCGTGATCCCGGCAATTTCGGCACCATACTGCGCGTGGCAGACTGGTTTGATTTCCAGGCTGTGTACGCATCGGCCGATTGTGTGGAACTGTACAATCCCAAGACGGTCCAATCTACCATGGGAGCCATTCTGAGGGTGCCTGTATATTACACCTCCCTGGAAACGCTGCTCAGCCGTTGTACCCTGCCGGTCCTGGGTACCGTGCTGCGGGGCGGAACGGATATCAATACCACTGACCTCCCTGCTGAAGGGATCGTGGTCATGGGAAACGAATCACAGGGTATTGGAGAGCCGCTTCTGGAACATATCCGGACCAGGCTCTATATCCCTTCTTACCGTGAAGGTTCGGAATCCCTGAATGTGGCTACCGCTGCTGCCGTAGTCTGCGCAGCTTTCCGAAGAAACCTTCCACCCCTGCCCAGATAGCCGCGTATCCCAGGATGATGGCGGTATTGACCGCCAGTTTTGGGACTATGGACAATTCTTTGAACAGAAGGGAAAAGAAGTATAGCCCTATGCCGCAGAAAATGTAGAATCCGTTTCGTCGCCAGTTGTATGGCACCGGATAATGTTTACGACCCATCAGGGCACAGACAACCGTCATGGTGAGGTAACTGGCCAGATGCCCCCAGGCAGCGGCCATGTAGCCGAAACGGGGCATGAAAAGCACATTCACCAAAAGGGTCACTGCCAGGCCGGCCGAGGTGATCAGTACCGCATAGCCTGTTTTCCCCGACAATTTGAACCAGATGCTGATGTTGAAATAGATGCCCAGCAATACGTAGGCAAGGGCCATAATGGGAACCACCACGATCCCTTCCCTGTAATTTTCTCCCAGGATCAGGCTGAAAAGATCAATATACAGCAATATCCCCAGGTAAACAAGCATGGAGAAACCGGTGAAATAATCGAGCACGCGGGCGTACGTTCCCGGGGCTTTCTTGTCTGCTGACTGTCCGAAAAAGAAAGGTTCGGCTGCATAGCGGAACATCTGTATGAACAGGTTTATGAGCACGGCCAGCTTGATTCCTGCCTGATAGATTCCCATTTGTGCCCTCCAGGAAACGTCTTCCGGGATCAGAAAACGGAACAGGATCCTGTCACTGAAATCGTTCAGTATCCCTGGCAATCCGGCGATCATCAACGGCAGGGAATACAGCATGAGCCGGGTCCAGAGTTTCCGGTCAAAGGCAAAACTGCTTCTTTTTACCAGGTCCGGGAGAAAAAGCAGCAAAGCCACAATGCAGGACAGGAATATGGAGAAAAGCACGTAATTGAAATCGGGAACCGCCGGGATAAAACGCCCCAGGAACGATTCCGGAGCGGAGGCAAGAAAACGGGGAGCCCAAAGGAAAAAAAGCAGGTTGAACCCCAGTTCGCAGCAGATCTTGACGGTTTTGAAGACTGCAAAGCGCCACGCCTTATGTTCATACCGCAGACGTGCGAACAATATGGCAGTAATGCTGTCCAGCAAAAGGATCCCGGCCACGTAAAACAGGGCCCGGGAATCATTGCCGTAACCCAGGGCCCCGGCAATGGGATCTCTGAAAAGGATCACTGCGGCAAAAAACAACCCGGCTACAAAAGTTACCGTTGTAAGGGAGGTGGAAAACACACGTCCCGCTCCCACAGGGTCGTTCTTTTGTCCGGCCAGTGATGCAAAACGGAAACAACCTGTCTCCAGACCCAGTACGAGCACCACCTGCAGGACGGCTATATAGGCCATGAATTCGGCCACCACGCCATAGGCCGCCTGGTCTGTTAGGACCCTGGTGTACAAGGGCACGAGCAGAAAATTCAGGACCCTGGCCAGGATGGTGCTCATCCCGTAAACAGCGGTTTCACCCGCCAGACGTTTGATGGCAGAATTTTTCAACATCATCTCAGGTGTTCATTCGCTGTCTTACGGCTTCATACAACACTACGGCAGCAGCCGCAGATACGTTCAGCGATCCGATCTCACCCAGTTGCGGGATGGAAACCAGTTCATCGCACAATTCCAGGATCCCCCGGGAGATCCCTTTTCCCTCCGCTCCCATGACCAAAGCAACGGGACGCCGGAAATCGGCCTGGTATATAGTCCGGGGCTGGCCTGCCGAGGTGCCTGTAACAGTGTAACCGCTCGCTTTCAGATAAAAAATGGCCGTCCTCAGGTTGGGGACCTTGCAGGCGGGAATGCGCAGCAGGGCCCCTGCCGAGGTTTTCACGGCATCCTGGTTCACCGCAGCACCTCCTTTGGCCGGAAGGATCAGCGCCCCTACCCCGGCACATTCACACGTACGTGCTATGGCCCCGAAATTGCGGACATCGCTTACCCCGTCCAGCAACAGTATCGTGGGAAAACCCGGTCTGGCCGCGGCAGCTTCCACAGCCTCTTCCAGCGAGACGTAATCCAGCCGGGCCAGGATGGCGATAACGCCCTGATGGTTCCCCCCTTTTGCCAGGTGGTCCATCTTTTCCCGGGGAACGAATTGTACCTGAATGTCCTGTTGCCTGGCAAGATCTGTAATCTGTACGGCCACAGGACTGTCGATCCCTTTACGCAGGAGTATTTTTTCCATTTTCTTGCCGCCCAGCAGCGCTTCCATGACGGGATGTATCCCGTAAATCCGGTCTTCAGGCATCTTTTGTATTATTAATAAATGTATCCAATTGGTTATGAGCTTCTTCCCATGCTCTCATGGCATGATCAAGCTCTTTTTTCTCTTTCTCGTACAGCTGGTAAAAAGCGGTGCTGAACCCTTCGGCCGGCGGAGCAAGCAATTTTTCATCCATAATGGCGAGGCCTTTTTCGTGCTGTTCTATGCGGTTTTCCCAACGCAACACGGCCTGCTGCAATTTTTTCAACGTCTTGTCACGTTCTTTTTTCTGCCGGTAAAGAGCCGGGGCATCTGTTTCCTTCTCCGGTCCGGCAGCACTTTTGTTATCCTTTGTTTCAATGCATTTTTCCAGTTCCCTGAGACTTTCCAGTTTCCTTCTCTCCATGAAATCCCTGATTCCGCCCAGGTGTTCCTTCACCCTGCCGTCCCTGAATTCATATATCTTGTCAGCCAGCCCGTCCAGGAAGGTCCTGTCGTGCGAAACCAGGACAAGCGTCCCGGGATACTGCTGCAAGGCTTCCTTCATTACTTCCCTGGAACGTATGTCCATGTGGTTGGTCGGTTCATCGAGGGCCAGTACGTTGTAGGGCTGCAACATCAGTTTGGCCATGGCCAGACGCGATCGTTCCCCGCCACTCAGCACACCCACTTTTTTCTCTACGTCCTCCCCCCTGAACAGGAAAGCTGCCAGGATCTCACGCAACCTGGTGCGCATGTCTCCCACAGCGATCTGGTCCAGAGTCTGATAGACGGTCAGCCCGTTGTCGAGCAATTCGTCCTGGTTTTGTGCGTAATATCCGGTCTTTACGTTGTACCCTGCCTCGAACGTCCCTTCTATAACGGTTTTCTGTCCGGTCAGCAATTTCATCATAGTTGTCTTGCCTTCGCCGTTCCTGCCTACAAAAGCCACCTTTTCCCCACGTTCTATGACCATCCCGGCTCCTGTAAAGATAGGCCCTTTATCGTAACCCAGGGCAACATCACGGCATGTAAACACAACTTTTCCGCTGCGCTGCACAGGAGGAAACGCGATCCTGATCTGGCTTTTGTCCAGGGGATCTATCTCTATCCGTTCCATCTTCTCCAATTGCTTGATGCGGCTTTGCACCTGGTTGGACTTGGTCGGCTTGTAGCGAAAACGGGCAATGAATTCTTCAGTTTTCTCAATGGTCTTTTGCTGGTTTTCGTAAGCTGCCGTCTGCTGTTCCACACGTTCGCGGCGGAGTTCCAGGTAATGGGAATACGGGGCTTTGTAATCGTATATCTTCCCCAGGGATATTTCTATGGTCCTTTCGGTAACGTTGTCCAGGAATGTCCTGTCGTGCGATATGACCAGCAGCGCTCCCGTGTACGATTCCAGGTATTGCTCCAGCCAGCGAAGACTTTCAATGTCCAGATGGTTTGTCGGCTCGTCCAGTAAAAGTACGCCCGGTTTGGAAAGGAGCAGTTTGGCAAGTTCAATGCGCATGTTCCATCCCTCGGAAAAAGTCCTTGCCGGCCGTTCCAGGTCAGATGCCTTAAAACCCAGTCCTCCGAGGGTTTTCTCTGCATTTCCCCTGGGATTGTCCGAAGCAAGTATATGCAAACCGTCGGTCACTTCGTTCAGGTGTACCAACAGCTTCTTGTAAGCCGCACTATCGTAATCATCCCGGACGGCCAGTTCCCCGTTGATCCGGTCCAGCCGTATGCGAAGCGCGTCCATATGGGAAAATACGGTAAGTGTTTCTTCCAGGACCGATTTGTCACGGGCATGTTCCATTTGCTGGGGAAGGTAACCTATGCGGCAGTCAGCAGAACGGACGACTGTTCCGGATGAAGGTTCCAGCAACCCGGCCATGATCTTGAGCAGGGTAGATTTTCCGGCCCCGTTTTTTCCCACCAGGGCGATCCTGTCCCGCTGGTTTACGGTAAAACTTACATCGGAAAAAAGCTCCCGGTGTGCGAATGAAACTTGTAAGCCCGATACAGATATCATTTCAAATTTCTCCCCTGTGTATCTATGGTCAGTATCTGACCATGGTAAACGACCTGCGACTTTCCGTGTGAAAAGACGGAAACGGTGTCGTACAGGAACGGAATGATCCTTTTCCCACTCCTGTCAATGAACCCCCAGCTCCCGCTAAACCTCACTCCGGCCAGTCCGTTGGAAAACAAGCGATGCCCGTCCTCATATACAAATGGGATCACCGTGTTGCCTTTCTTATCTATGAACCCATATTGTTTCCTGATCCTCGTGGACATCATGTTCAGCTGGGCGGCCAGGGCCATATCATCGCTAAAATCGTAGATCTCTACCAGTTTCAGTGAAAAGGGAATGGTAAAAGCCCCTTTATCGTCAACCACCCCGTACTGTTCGTTGTGGTACACGACGGCCACACGGTGGCTGTAATTCCTGATGGAATCGTATTGAGGTGTGACCACTACCTCTCCTTTTTCTGACAACACACCGTATCCGTTGCCGTTGCGCACAATGGTCATTCCTTCACGGCAGGGTCCTATGTAATCGAAAAATTCCGAAGGATACTCCAGGTTCCTGGTGTGTCTCAGGGCATAACGGCCGTGATCTCCTGTCACGATCCATTCCCTGTCGTGATGAAAGTATATGGTGTCATACACGGGTTCAATAAGAGAACCCGCATTTTTATCGAGCAAACCGTAATGACCGTCAAGAAGCACACGGTATGTTGAGGGAGTGCATACATCAGCTTTTTCGTACCGCACAGGGATCAATGGTTCTGTATGGCCCGGCAGATGCAGTCCTTCCATACCGTTTTTCCGGACAGTGTAAAGATCCGGCTGGTATCTGCCGATACTGTCGTACACCACCGGAATGACCAGCGTCCCGTCGCCGTCAAGCGCTCCCCAGAGTCCCTTACGGCGAACGAAGAAGGAATCGTCTCTCAGGACCAGGGTATCGTACGGGCCCCCACCCTTATGCGTTCCTCTTCCGTCAATGACCTCAAATGAATCGTCCGGAAGGGAACGTACCAGGAAGGGAATCCGTTTTCCGTTATAGATAAAGGTAATGTTACCCGGTGACAAGGGGATTTTGATGTGCCCTTTTCTGTCTGTCACCGCGTGCTCATTTCCCCGGACGCCAATGATGACGCCGGAAAATGTTATGAGCGTATCGTAAGCGGGACGGACCACCCAATGGCCCCGCCGGTTGATCATCCCGTAAAGGGAATGTTCCATGACCAGGGCCAGCCCGTTGTCAAAGGGCCGGGCTTCTTCATAAAAAGCTTTCGAGAGGATCAGCCCAAGGGAATCAGTGTAGTTATATCCTTTTCCCGGAATCAGAACCGGACCGGGACGGAATGTCACGGGTCTGACCCCGCCGTTGTACAAGTGAACGTGCTCGCGTATGATCTGTGGAGAAGCAGGTCTGTACAGGCGGATGATTCCGGCTTTGGTGTACCCGCTGAAAAGATCGCTTTTGAGAAGCATGAAAACCGGAGCTCCCCAGAAAAAAGGGACCAGGAACAGGATCAGGCACAGCAGCACCGTACCCGAGGCGATCCATATGAAAAGGCTATGCTTCCGCTTTTTCATCTTCTTCTGCAGATTTACTGAAACTTACCAGTATGCTTATCTCGTAAAGAAGATACAAGGGCAATGCTACTATGAACAATGTGAATGCATCCCCGCTTGGTGTAATGATGGCTGCCAGTACAAGCAGGATCAGGATTGCGTGTTTCCTGTATTTTTTCAACATCTCCCTGGATATGATCCCCATTCTGGACAAGACACGCAGAAGAACGGGCATTTCAAAGACGATGCCCATAATGATCACCAGCCAGGTGAACATGTGTATGTAGGATTGCAGGGTGATCTGGTTTTTAACCAGTTCGCTTACCTGGTAACTGCCCAGAAAATTGATGGTCAGGGGAAATACAAAAAAATACCCCACAAGGACTCCCAGGAAAAAAAGCAGCGAACACCAGCCGAAAGCTCCGACTACCGATTTTTTTTCGCTGGGATACAATGCCGGTCTTACAAAAAGCCAGATCTGGTATAGTATGAAGGGAGTGGCAATTACAAAAGCCACGCTGAAAGAAACGCTTATATGTGTGAAAAACTGTGCGGCAAGTTCTATGTTCTGCAGATCGAGCATGAAAGGTTTCGGACCCAGGGAAGGTATTCCTGCCAACAGGGCAAGTGATTCCATCCACCTGTAGAGGATAAAATCAGAACTTCGGGGGGCAAATATGATGGTTTCAAAAACAAAGTTCTTGTTCACAAAGACAACGACCATGAGTAAAATCAGAACGATTGCCGAGCGAAAAATCACTTTGCGGAACTCATCAAGATGTTCCCAGAAGGTCATCTCTTCTTTATTCCGTGAAGCACCGGCCACCGTTACTCCTTAAGATCTTTGTCCAGGTCTTTGCTCTCTTCTTTAAGATCGTCTTCAATGCCCTTGACGCCTTCTTTGAAAGACTTAACGCCTTTTCCGATCCCTTTCATAAGTTCAGGTATTTTGCGGCCTCCAAAGAGAAGCAGAACGATCAAAGCAATGATGATGATCTCGGTGGCACCCAGGGTGCCGAACAACAACAATTTAGTCATATTGCAGGTCTTGAATTTTTACAAATTTAGGTATTTTTCCAATACTTCCGTAAGAAAACCGGGAGCTCTTACCGGAACTCCGCGTGAAACGTCCACAAAAGCCAGTGTGACGTAACCTTTTGCGAGCAGGATCCCCGAGGGATTGCATATCTGGTAGCGAAAGGTGATGCGTGAGCGGGGCATTTCTTCCAGTCGTGTGACAACGGAAAGTACTTCTCCGTAACGGGCCGGCCGGATATAGTCACAGTGAACGGCATGGACAGGCATGATGATCCCGCGTGATTCCGTTTCCGAGTAAGGGATCCCGTAATGCTGCATCATTTCTTCCCGTGCCGTTTCAAAATAACGGATGTAATTGGAGTGGTGTACCACCCCCATTTGGTCTGTTTCGTAATACCTTACCGTGATCTTTGAAGTATGTTCCATTATGGTCATTCCAATATCCGGGCTCCGGGACCGGGCAAATAATAGATAAGTCTGAAATTGTCCACGGTAAGGCGGCTGCCGTCGGCACCTTTGAACTCATCCCCCTGGTAAGAGGAAGACATCCGCACTACCAGGTGCGTCATCTGCAGGTTTTCCTTCCCGGGAACCTTGCTGAATACAAGGCGGGCACGTGTCCACCCGGCGGTTCCTTCCGTGATTATCTCGCTTTCAGCAATCAGGGTGGGCCTGTTTTTCAGGTCATACGACCAGGCGCCCCCCGCATTGTAATGCAACTCAGTTGCGATGACTGCTTTGTCAGGGCCGTCTATCTTTTTGGGATCCCTGAAGGCAGGCATACCCAACGCCCCCCTGTATGCTTCTGTATATACCCGCTGTCCTCCCGATTGGTACTGGTAATCTATTTCAAAACCCACGGGGTTCGTATCGGTGGTAAAAGGTATGCCGAAATCGGACATGCTGGTGGGATTCATTACCGCATCCACATCCATGCTGAAATTGAACTTACCCAGCATCACGGCCCCGGCTGCCAGGCTGGTTACCTTGATGACCACCAGGTTGACCGTTTTGAGCTGGGTGAGCATCTGGGCGGCATAAGGACTGTCTTTTCCCTGTACACGCGTTGTCCCGATCACCTGAACGTTGTTTCCGGTAGTCCATCCGCTCCCGTTGGAGGGCAGGATGTTCATCACATTATCCACTGTCCCCCATTCTTCATAACCGCTGTTGAATACCTGCGGGGCATAAATAAGCCGTATCTGCCATTCCCGTACATTTTCGTTTGCGGCCATTACCCTGAAGACAAACGGTTCGCTGAAGGATAAGGCAAGCGGGGCGCCCGATGTGATTCCCTGAAGCCGGGCCCCTTCACTCACCGTAATCCTGGGCTTGATGGTCAGCAGGGCCTCTTTTGAAGGACGGGTGCTGACCAAAAGGGTGATGGCAGAGACATCCGGTTCAATAGTTTTCTGATCGAAAACAAATCCCGAAGAGGGACTTCCCGTGACAAAATCCACTACTTCCGTACCGGATAGCCTGACGGGAGAACGGTCTTCCAGTTTCAATGTCCAGTGGGTGACGTTGGTACCGCTCTCGGAAGTGACGGAGAAACGGTATTGCTGTTCCGTGGTGTAGAAAACCAGGCTGTGTTGCAAAGAAGAAATATCCCCTTCCAGGCGGGCGTTCTTTGACAGGTTCATTACTCCGTTTACCGTAACGGGCATTTTGGATGACCAGTCACTGATGACCAGGGTGACCGTTCTGTTGAGCGTGTCCGTTATCCCCTGCTCCAGGAAAGAAATATTGTTGGCCGTCTGGGAGGTGCCCAGGTAACTTTCAATACGGTAATCCAGTACCAGCGCTTCCAGGTTTTCGATCCGTTCATCGGCCAGCTGCAGCATCCATTCCGTAATATCCCCGCTTTCGGCCCTTACGGTCAGCGGAACCACATCCCCGATGGTCATAAAGGTGATGCCCCCGCTTACGTCTTCCTGTAATGAAGCCCCCGGCGATAATTCGAGGGTAAAGTCTTCCAGCACCAGGGGAAAGTCGTATCCGGCTTTCAGCACCAGTGTAAGGGTCTTATTCTGTTGATCTATAGCTGCCAGGGGACTTTCCAGCCTGACCAGGTTTTCCTGCGAATGAAATGCCTCGACGGAAAAATTCAGAATATCGGATCCCGTCTCGAACCAGGGATCCAGTTCCACAGTCCACTCCCGTATATTCCCCGACTCGGAGGTTACCCGGAAAGGCACACTACTCTTGTAAGTTTCAAAAACTACGGGACCCTGCAGGTCCGTTACCGCTTCTTCAGAAACGACCAGTTCATACCCGCTGATCTCCAGCGGAAAGTCATTTCCCGCGGTCATCGGAATCCGGATCCCGGAACGGAGCGTATCGACCTGCGCAGCTCCCAGGACCATTTCGTTCCGGGCCGAGGTGTACTCCAGAATACCGAAGGACAGTACCTCGTTGGCCGGGTTCAGCCATTTTTCCCAGCAAACGTTCCAGGCACGTGCCTGCAGGGACAACACATCGGCCAGGTAAAACACCTTGTTGTCTTCCCAACGGCTGACCGAAAATTCTTCTTCAGGCGTCAGCCCGATCTGCAGGATATACGGTTGGATGCCGTACAGGAAACGGGCGTTCCAGGGAAAAGGGGTGGCGAAGTCCTTTACCAGGACGGTAAAACGGCTTTCTGCCTGATCGGGAAGTATGTGTACCGTCTGCAACGCATCCTGCCGGAACGATATGCCAAAGGGAGACAGAGGTGTCATGCGTTCCCAGGTGTCTGCGTCTGTCTGGGATGCATCGTCCAGGACCGTAACCCCGGTCAGGGAGAGATACCACGTTTCTTTCTTCCCGCTTTCGGCGACCAGTGTCAGGGGGACTTTGGTATCGTAGGCATCCAGCACAAATGTATGTTCATTCTTCGTGGTTTCAATCCGTGCTCCCGGACTCAGTTCCAGTGCCAGACTCACGGTCAGGGGAAGGGTTTCTCCCGTAAGGGCATATATTCCTATCACGTTTTCCACCACATCTACGATCAGCTCCCGGGACAGTAAAAAACCCTCAGGCCGGTAACCGGTCATGGATGCCTGCAACACGGAAGCTTCCTCGCTGCGGGGAGCCACTTCAATACGGATCTCGTAAGTGTGTACCACACCGCTCAGGGCTATCAAATGGATCCTGCGTACGGTTCCTTCATTCTCAAAAATGAGCGTATTGTCAGCATCCGGGCCCAGGATCTTGTCGATGGGCTGCCCGGTCCTGATATCGAGGGTCACCGATACGGGAAACTCGTACTTTCCGTAATCCATGGGCAATATTATGGTTCCCTCTTCCACCACTGGCTCGCCAAAGATCACGGCTTCAGGCGAATGGGCGGAAATGGTACAGGAGGCGACGGTTGCATTGTCATCCAACTCCTTGACGTTTACGCAGCCGGAAAAATGCAATAATGAAAGAAATGCCAGGATTAGAAATCTGTATTTCATTGTAATAATGCTAATTGCTGCTCCAAAGCGGCAATTTTTGCGAGGGCGTCGGAACGTTTCCTGCGCTCTGTTTCCACTACCTGTTCAGGAGCACGTTGCATAAAACTTTCGTTGGACAGTTTTTTCTCAACCCCTGTCAGGAACCTGCGGAAATATTCCAGTTCCCCTTTCAGTTTGGTGCGTTCCTCATCCAAGTCCAGAAGGTGTCCCAGCGGTATGTAACATTCGGTAGTACCGATCAGGAAAGCAAACACATTCCCTTCTTTCGGAGGTTCCCCAACCGGGATCACTTCTTCCAGTCCTCCCATGCGTCTGGCCACTCCGTACAAATGAGAGGGAAAATTTCCCCTGATAAAGAGTTTCAGGTCCGTTTTACGGGGGATCTGCCTGTTCTGGCGGATACCCCTTACGGCGACGATCAATTCCTGAAGACGGGCAAAATCATCCAGTTCCCGGGTATCGTAGGGTCCGGTACGGGGAACCGGGGAGACCATGATGCTTTCACCTTCCCGGCGTTCTTTCAGGTTTTGCCAGAGTTCTTCCGTAATGAAAGGCATGAACGGATGCAGCAGGTGCAGCAGTATGTCAAAAAATTCCAGGGTTTTATCGTACGTCCTTGCGTCAATCCTTTTGTTCGATTCCCCTGCGGGTTTGATCATTTCCAGGTACCACGAGCAGAAATCGTCCCAAAAACGCTTGTACAGCAGCATCAGGGCCTCGGAAAGACGGTATTTTCCAAACAGGTCCTCCACTTCTTCCTGAGCGGCTGCCAGCAACTGGCCAAACCAGCGTACGGCTTCCCCTGCGGTCTCTTCCTGTTTCATGTCAGGGTCGCGTTGCCAGGAACGGACAAGGCGGAAGGCATTCCATATTTTATTGCAGAAGTTCCGTCCCTGCTCTACCTGTGTCTCGTCAAAGAGGATATCGTTCCCGGCAGAAGTACAGAGCATCAGCCCCATACGTACGCCATCGGCTCCGTACCTGTTCATCAGTTCTATGGGATCGGGTGAATTCCCGAGTGATTTGGACATCTTCCGGCCCTGTTTGTCGCGCACCATTCCGGTAAGATATACGTTGGAAAACGGCTTCTCGTTGCAAAACAGGTCTCCGGCCATAATCATCCTGGCCACCCAGAAAAAGAGGATGTCCGGAGCCGTGACCAGGTCGTCAGTGGGATAATAAAAGGCCAGCTGCGCATTAGGTGCTTTTTCGGGATGACCGGGTTTTTGGGGATCGAATACCGAGATGGGCCACAGCCATGAGGAAAACCAGGTGTCCACCACGTCGGGATCCTGCGTCAGGTCCCCGTCGCACAGAGCGGGATTGTTTTTCCTTGCCAGCTGCAGGGCTTCCCCGCGGGTCGGGGCTACCACCACTTCTCCGTCAGGAAGATAATAGGCCGGTATTTGCTGTCCCCACCACAATTGCCTGGAAATGCACCAGTCCCGGGCAGTTTCCATCCAGTGGCGGTAGGTGTTGCGGTACTTGTCGGGAATGAGCCTCACGCGTCCGTCCTCTACATACCCGAGCGCCTTTTTTGCCAGCACGTCAAGCCTGACGAACCACTGCTGAGAAAGCCTCGGCTCGATAACGGCATCGGTGCGTTCGGAAAAGCCCACCTGGGTGATATACGGTACTTCTTTTTCCAGACAACCGGCCTTTTCCAGGAGGGAACGGATCTTTTTACGGGCCGTAAAACGGTCCTCCCCCACCAGGATCTGTGCCGCTGCGTTCAACGTTCCGTCCAGGTTCAGAATATCGATCACGGGCAGTTTGTGACGCAGCCCTATCTCGTAGTCGTTGATGTCGTGAGCCGGGGTGATCTTCAGGCAGCCCGTCCCAAAGTCCATGGTGACATACGCATCGGCAATGATCGGTATTTCCTTGTCTATCAGAGGAATAAGCACCTTTTGACCTACCAGGTGCACATAACGCTCGTCCAGCGGATTGACGCAAACGGCCACATCGGCCATGATGGTCTCGGGCCTGGTGGTGGCTACGGACAAAAATTCACTGCCGCGTTTGCCGTCCCGGCTGAAATAATATTTCAGGTAATATAGTTTTTCATTGACTTCACGGTGGATCACTTCTTCGTCACTAACGGCCGTTCCTCCCTGCGGATCCCAGTTCACCATGCGCACTCCTCTGTAGATCAAACCTTGGTTGTAGAGATATACAAACGAATCGGTGACCGAACTGCTCATTTCCGGGTTCATGGTAAAACTGGTCCGTTCCCAGTCGCAGGAAGCTCCCAGTTTCTTTAGCTGTTCCAGTATGATATTACCGTGTTTTTCTTTCCAGGCCCAGGCATATTCGAGGAATTCCTCGCGGGAAATGTCCGTTTTGCGGATCCCTTTTTCCCTGAGCAATGCCACTACCTTGGCTTCCGTGGCTATGGAGGCGTGGTCGGTACCCGGCACCCAGCAGGTATTCTTTCCCTGCATACGGGCACGCCGTACGAGTACGTCCTGGATGGTATTGTTGAGCATATGGCCCATATGGAGTACTCCCGTGACGTTGGGAGGGGGAATGACCACGCTGTACTTGGGTCTGTTGTCGGGCGTAGAATGGAAAAAACGGTGTTTCAGCCAGTAGGCGTACCATTTGTCTTCTGTTGCCGAAGGATCGTATATTGCAGGTAGTTCCATATACTTATTGGGAATAAGTCGCAAATATATAAAAAATACTACTTTTGTGTCATTAAATTACATAGTTATGGAAGAGAAACCCAAGAAAGAGATCAATATTGAACTGCCCGACGAAGTAGCCCAGGGGTGCTATTCAAACCTGGCCATCATCACCCATTCGAGCAGTGAGTTCGTCTTCGATTTTATTCGTATGATGCCGGGCATTCCCAAGGCAAAGGTACAGAACAGGATCATCATGACACCGGAACATGCCAAAAGGTTCTTCAATGCCCTGCAGGACAACCTGAGAAAATACGAAGAACACTTCGGGAAAATAACATTATCCGGTAAGGGAATGCCCAACCTTCCCATGCATTTTGGCGATGGAAACCCCGAAGCTTAAGCTGGAACTGGTTTTCTTTCATTCTCCCATACACGATTTTCATGTATTGGTGGAATCAAGAAAAACCATGCTGGAGTCGCTGGAAGAGCGCTTCAGGGTCTCGGTGATATCATACCGCAGCATTTCAGTGGACCATTTTTCGGATGACACCAAAATCTATATTCCTTTCATTGCATCGGGCGGCTGCGAGGAAATCTTTCAGAGTTACGCCTACATGCTGCCGCTTCCCCTCATTTTCCTGTACGATCACCTCCACAACTCCCTGCCCGCTGCGTTGGAACTGACTACCTATTTTTCACGGGGCAGGCTGCATGTTCCCATGATCTTTTCTGAAAAAGAACTTCGTCCCGAAACGATGGAAATCTTTTTCCGTATGCAACATACGGTAAGGAAACTGAAAAAAACACGCATTGCCCTGATTGGAGGACCTTCTCCCTGGCTGCTGTCTTCCGGAGTTGATTTTGATGCATTTACACGAATGTTCGGGATACATTTTGAACATATCAGCATCCAATCCCTGGCAAACAGCTTCAATGAGCACACCAAGCTCAGCCTGGAAAACCAGGCACTTTATAAAAAGATCCTGAAACAGGCAACTAAACTGACCGGATGCACCAGTGAAGATGTGTATGATTCGGTCAGAATGTACCAGGCACTGGATGACCTGATGGTGTATCATTCGTGCAACGCTGTCACTGTTAAATGTTTCGATTTAGTTCCGGAGTGTAAAGTAACGGCATGTAATGCCCTGTCGTTGCTTAACCGGTCAGGCATACCCGCGGCCTGTGAGGGAGACGTACATTCCCTGTTGGGTATGGTCTTTGCCGGTGAATTGACAAACCAGCCGGTATTCATGGCCAATCCTGTATTTTTTGACAGGGAAAACAATACCATGGATGTCGCCCATTGCAGTATTCCCCTTTCCATGACGGAAACATACGGTTTCAACACACATTTTGAAACAGGGATCAGTGTGGGCATTGAAGGCTGTTTAAAGCCCGGTGAATCCTATACGGCCGTTAAATGGATGGGGGAAAAAATGGAACGTTTCTTTGTTTCCGAAGGCATTTCCCTTGCATCGGAACACCAGGATTACAAATGCCGGACACAAATGAGGTTTAGCATGGAGGAACCTCTGGATACATTCCATTTCAAGGGTATGGGCAATCATATATTGCTTGTAAAGGGGAAGCATTACAGAACGTTCAGAGACTGGGACCAATACATGATCTACAGAAGATAGGTCACTGACCGGCTTCGTAGATCCGGGCAATTTCAGAAGCGGTGACTACCCTGTTGTAAAATCTCAGACAGGCCATATCGGCAGGCAGGAACGTGTTCAGCGTTGTGCCGTTCAGGGCGTTGGCCCCTATCACAAAATCATCCTGCTCCCCAAAGGACATTTGCAGACTCTCTGTGTACAGGGCTGTCCCGTCCAGGTAAACGGTCATGGAAATTCCGTTCGAAACAATGGACATCATGTGCCACGATGTTCCCAGCATGGAAGAAATGTCTATACCGCCCAGCGACGGCAGCGTGACCACATAAGTCTGCTGTCCGGGTCCCATACACAGAGTCAGGACCCAGTCTGTCCCGTTGTGCCGGATCTCGACGTAGAAACCGCCTTCGGAAACGGACCCGAAGAAGGGATATACCAACGACTTGTTCAAGCGGTCCCTGAACCTGAGCCAGAAATTGATGGTTCCGTTGTCAGATCCCGAGAGGGGATTGAAATTCCTGCTCAACAGGTAGGCGCTTGTCCCGTTGAAGGAAACGGAAGCGTGAGTGCCTGCGGGCTTGTTCCCCGTATTGTAAGTGACGCCGCTCGATACCGTAAGATCGGGTACCCGTCCTGTCCATTCATAGGCTTTGGGCGTGTTGTCGGTGGTGATGTACATCTGAAGTCCTTCCTGGACGGCAACCGAGTTGTCCTTAAGTGTCGTGAATTCCCTGACGCTTCCGTAATAGACCCCGGAGGCAGTCTGTATGTAGGCACGATAATAATACGTGGTGTTTATGAGCAAACCGGTGGCCACGGATGTGAAACTACCGGTATTCAGGGCCTCTCCCAGACGGGTACGGGGATCGTCAATCCCGGGTGAGGAAGAAACACCCCAGCAGTGTCCGTGGTCAATGATCTTTTCCGATCCAAGTGTACCAATGGTTCCTTGCAATTGGGCCCCGTAGTAGGATATGCTTCCGGCATCGCTTGTTTCAACGACCGGAGGCTGCACAGCGAGGAAGAGGGATACGGTGTCCGAAAAGGAACGTCCGTATTCATTCACGGCAAAGCTGCGCATGGTGTACCTGTTTCCCCTGGAGGGATTCGCCATATTGTGGAAGAACGAGGTCCCGGATCCCTTGTTCCCCAGGCGGACCACGTTGTCGGAATCAAATAAGGGGACCGTACCGGTAGTGTTCCACACAAATCCGTGTTCGGTAAAGGGAATCCCGAGGGCGTTGTTTTCCCTGAAACGGAGTGTGGCCAGGAAATTGTCAAAACTTACAACGGGGTCGTTCAGGGCCGGAGGAGCATAATCCAGAACCAGGGTGTTCCCGTACGATGTGCCCATTTCATTGGTTGCGTAGGCCCTGTAATACCATCTTGTGCCCGGTTGCGGCAGCTGGTCGGGATAAGTAACATAGGACCTCCCTTCTTCAAAAGGCCCCAGGGCCGAGAATTCATTGTTTTCAAGCACCGGTTCGGGTGTGGTGCCCCAGCAATGTCCGTGCTCCACGACCGAGCCGCCTCCGTTGCTGACCAGTGTGCCCCTGAAACGCAGACGCCAGCTGTCATCCAGTTCAAAACCGTCCGTAGTCACTTCAGCCGGAACGGCCGCCGTGGCATAATTCACCCTTACGGAAAATTCCTGTGCCGTTTCCTGTGCCACCACCCGGAGAGCACTTTCGGTGGCACCCGCCGGGATGTTTTCCCTGTCCAGGGTTACGCGTATCTGGTGTGAAGGTTTTTCTTTGGTAACGGTTCCCTGTGTATGTGACAACGTAAGGTTGGGATCATCGCATGCAACGGTAAAGGCTATGTCATGCACTCCTGAAAGTCTCGAGACTGTCAAGGTGCGTTCTGTTGCCCCGGTGCCGAAATCAAGGGCATTGGCAGAAACCTGTATCAGGTCCCGGGTCCTGGAAAGTGAAAATGTATAGTCAGCTTCCCCTCCGTTCGAAAGGAGCCTGGTATTGAAGGTGTGATTGCCGTAATCGATATTCGACCGGTCGGCGGTGATCAGGATCTGTTGTTCTTCACCTCCGGCCACGCTTCCCTGATCAGGCTCCCAGGACAGCCACAGGGGCAGGTCGTCCTCCAGGTGCCAATCCAGCGGAATGTTCCCGCTGTTGGCAAGGAGGGTCGTTCCCTGTGTTTCCTCCTCTCCAAAATCAAAGGAAGTCCCGGTAACAGTCAATGCGGCCCCTTCTACCAAGACGCTCACATGAACGGTCAAAGGGGCCTGCCCCCCCACAAGCTGTACATCGGCATGCTCTTCTCCAATGGGAAGGCCGGTCCTGTCGCAAAGAAAACGAATGGTCCGCGAGGCGTTCATTTCCAGCTCGCCGCCTGACGGATCTGCCTGCAGCCACGAGGGAAAATAAAGTTCCAGAAAATTCCAGCGAAGGGTATCGGAGCCCGGGTTGGACAATGTAACTGCAACGGATTCCTGTTGTGCTCCAAAATCCACATTTAGCGTGGAAAGTGCCGCTTTGGCAATACGGGGCTCCAGCTGAACGTCAATGACGTACTGGTTTTTCTTTTTAGGGGCCAGCGGCATGAGCCCTGATTCCCAACTTCGGTAACCCGGCACACTGAAAGCCAGGTACACGTTTTCCGTGGTACGCGGCATTTCAATGGCGTATTTGCCGTCAGGACCGGTTTCCTCTCCCAGGTTGAAAGGCATTACGGTAACCGAAACGCCTTCCAGGGGAATGCCCGTCCCGGCTTCCGTGACCGTTCCCGTAAACGTGGTCGTGGTGCCCGTCTGATCGCAGGAAGCACCTAAAAAGAAGGAAGACAGTGCCATTAAGGATGTCGCCGTGAAAGTGAGAAAACGAAAAGTACGCATGCCATTACTATTACTCCTGCAAATATAATTAACTTTGCGGATCTTCTGACAACGGATATATGGGTAATTATAAAAGCAAACTTCACAATATCAAAGCTTTTGCATTTGATGTAGACGGTGTCCTGACAGACGGAGGCGTCCTATCCATGCCCGACGGCGATCTTTTCAGGACTCACTATGCCCGTGACGGTTACGCCATACGGATGGCTGTGGAACACGGGTATCCCGTAGCCATAATAACGGGAGGCATATCACCTTCTGTAGAAAAACGTTACCGTGCCCTCGGCATTACAGACATTTACTCCGGAGCCCGGGATAAAATGCCGGCATTCCTTGATTTTTGTGAAAAATACGGATTGGAACCCTCCCGCGTCGCTTATGCCGGGGATGACATTCCCGACATCCCGCCGCTGAAAGCGTGCGGACTCCCCTTCTGCCCTGCCGATGCTGCCACAGAAGTTCGTCATGTCTGTCAGTACATTTCTCCTTTCCCCGGTGGCCGGGGCTGTGTCCGTGACCTGGTGGAACAGGTCATGCGGCTCCAGGGAAAATGGTACCGTGAAAACGAAAATGTTCCTGAAGATATGCTGGATAGCCCTTCTGAATAAAATGTCCTATGATATCACGCTTTAAGATCATACTCGGCTCTGTTTCACCAAGGAGAAAACAATTGATGGAAGGAACAGACCTGCCTTTTTCTGTAGAACCTGTGAACGGAGTCGATGAGAACCTTTTTCCGGCAGACATGGATCCGCAAGGCATTCCGCTTTGGCTTGCCCGCTCAAAATCCCTGGCATTTCACAGACCTCTTGGCACCGACGAGCTCCTGGTCACGGCAGACACCCTGGTCTTTACCCCACGCGACTCCGGTGCAGGCAGGCAGGAATGGACCGTTCTGGGAAAACCTGCCTCGGCAAGGGAAGCGCGCCTTATGATTGAACACCTGTCGGGCCGTTGCCATAAGGTCATAACAGGGGTATACCTGCGTTCAGGCGGAGATCCCGCGATCTCGGAAGGCTTTGAAGACAGCACCCTGGTATGGTTTTCCGGGCTGAGCGGTCAGGAAATTGACTATTATATAAAAAGGTATAAACCTATGGACAAAGCAGGGGCCTACGGAGTGCAGGAGTGGATAGGCTATATAGGCATGGAGCGGATTGAAGGCAGTTATTTCAATGTAATGGGCTTTCCGGTTCACAAATTATGGCTCCGGCTGAAAGAACTTCATGTCATCTCATTTCCTTAAACCAAGCTTTTTCCTTAAATTTGCCGCTTCAATAAACATCAGATATGGAAAAGAAACCTTCAATAGCCGTACTTTGCGGTGGCGGACCGGCCCCCGGGATCAATACCGTAGTATGTACTATCACAAAAACATTCATTACCAAGGGTTACCGCGTTATTGGCCTCCACGGCGGATACACCGGATTGTTCTGTAAAGAGAAATGCCGTCAGGAAGACATGGATTTCGACAAGGCCGACATGCTCTTCAACCGCGGCGGATCGTACCTGCGCATGAGCCGTTTCAAACCAACGGATAAAGATTTTGAAGAACGCTTTAACCTGGATTTCTTTAAGGAAAACAACGTCAAACTACTGGTAACCGTGGGGGGAGACGATACCGCCTCTACGGCCAACCGTATCTCAAAATTCCTGGTACAGAAAGAATACAATATTGCCAACATTCACGTTCCCAAAACCATTGACAATGACTTGCCGCTGCCCGAAGGAATCCCCACTTTTGGCTATCAGAGTGCCAAAGCCCAGGGAACCGATCTGGGACGTACGGTTTACGAAGACGCGCGTACCAGCGAAAACTGGTTCATCGTGACGGCGATGGGACGTTCGGCCGGTCACCTGGCCTTCGGGATAGGATCCTCCTGCCATTTCCCCATGATCATCATTTCCGAGATGTTTTACAAGACAGAGATGACCATTGAAAAGATTGTGAACCTGATTATTTCTTCCGTTATCAAACGTCAGATCCGGAATATTCCTTACGGATGCATTATGATCTCTGAAGGCGTTTTCCAGTCTTTGTCGGAAGAAGACGTTAAGGATGCGGGTATTGCCTTTACTTATGATGCACACGGGCATCCCGAACTGGGTAAAATATCCAAATCCCATATCATTGACCACCTGGTGGAGAAAAAAATGAAGGAACTGGGGATCAAGGTCAAGACAAGACCCGTGGAAGTAGGTTACGAAGTCCGTTGCATCACCCCAAAGTCCTTTGACCTGGAGTATTGTTCCATGCTGGGTATGGGTGTTTACGAACTGTTTATAAAAGGGGTGAGCGGCTGCATGGTCTGCCGCGACGGGAACGGCAAGATCATCCCCCTGTTCTTGCAGGACCTT
>Ga0265295_1002511_pt1 | contig 28894 bp, 20 predicted proteins | sample Munlansysbiofilm_FD_192503 | JGI IMG/M metagenome (GOLD analysis project Ga0265295, IMG submission 192503) | Leachate microbial communities from a municipal landfill in Southern Ontario, Canada - Methane capture system biofilm | ecosystem: Engineered > Solid waste > Landfill > Unclassified ... | reverse complement strand
GCGTTGGAATTGACCTGATTTACGAAGGGATTACGACCTTTGTTGGTTCCCTCCGGCCATTCATCTGCGCCAGCAGAGCTTAAATCTTTATACATCACCGCAATACAAAAGGTAGATCTAATGGCAAATCTTCTGATAACCACACTTGGCACAAGCTGGCAGATTGTCCCGGAACTTTACGGTTTCACCAACCCGCGGCAACTCGATCTGTATCGGCACCACAGCCAACAGGCGGAAATTGAAAAAACCCGCCAAAACCACAACATTCGTCCAGTTTCGGCTATCTGGATCGTCACCACCGCCAGGATGAACATTCAGCTGCTGAAACAGTGGGCAGCCACCCTCGACATTCCGTTAACCCTGTGGTGGCCTGCCGAGGTCGATGAGATTGCCACGGCCGAAGAAAACACCCGCATGGCGGAAGTGATCTACCGTGCGGTGCTTCAAGGCAAGGAGTGGGTCGGCAAGGATCATCTGTATCTGTCGCTGGCGGGTGGCCGCAAAACCATGAGTGCCGAAATGCAGCAGGCAGGGCTGTTGTTCGGCTGCGCAGCGCTGCTGCATGTGGTGGATCGGCGATTGTCCGACGAACAGCGCCAACAGCTCAACCAGGCGGATCAGCCGCGTCTTTTTGCCGAACCGTTGCACTCCGGGATTGTGGAGTTTTACCAGCCTCTGGTGATCATGCCGGCACAGCCGGGCAGTGTGGCCCTGGAGGTTGATCCCTCGGTGCGGGCGGGCGATTACCCCCTGCCCGCCGCAGGGGGTGAAGTTGCTGGCGAAAAGAGACTTCACGACATTTTGCACCAGCGTCTCAAAAGCGCTGAAAGCCTGATGTACAATTTCAGCAGCAAAATCGATGACCAGTACCATCAATCGAGCTTTCATGGGCTCTACAGCCTGCCGCCGGCATTGATTCGGCGCTTGACGACGGAAAGGATTGCCGCCGACCCGGAGCGACGCAAAGAGGATCTGCACTGGCTGCAACAACTGCCCAAAGCCGACCTGCACTGCCATCTGGGGGGAGTGCTCGACGCCGCGGGGATGATCGAAGTGGCGCGGACCATGTCCTCGGTGGTTGCCGCCGAAGCGGCACGGGTACCGGGGTTTGCCGATGCGCTGCGGCAGCTGCAGCAGCTCGTCGCGGTAGCCGATGCGGTGGCGATACGCGGGTTTCTTGTCGGCCAGTCGAGTGAGCCGCAAGCCCTGTTCAAGGTGCCGCGTCGGTGGCACGAGAGGGAGCCCTTGGGAGTTTGCGGCTTTTTACTGGCGTTTGAGGGTCAGCCGGAACTGCTCGACTCGGTGATCCATGCCGACCTGAAAAACCCGCGAGATTTCGTCGGTGTCGGTATCGGCCCGTATGAGGCGCTGGGAGATCTGCAGGGGTCGGGCCTGCTTCAGTGCGAGGAAACCTTGCGCGGCACCTGCGCGGTGCTGAAACGAACGCTCCGCGAGGATCGGGTACGTTATCTGGAGTTGCGTTGCTCGCCCAACAACTACACGCGCGGCGGTCTGACGGCCGCTCGGGTGGTGGAGATCCTGCTGGATGAACTGAAGGATGAAAAATGCGGTTGCGATCTGCGTCTGCTGCTGATTGCCAGCAGACATCGCAAGCTCAGCGAAGCTCTGAGCCACATCGAACTGGTGGATGATTTCTGGAACAGATCCCAACATTTTCGGGAATGTTTTGTCGGCTTCGATCTGGCCGGAGACGAGCAACAACGCTCGCCGGCACAGATGCGCAGCGCCTTTATGCCGCTGCTTGAAAAATGCATTTCCATGACGATCCATGCCGGCGAGGACCAGGATGTGAAGAATATCTGGGAGGCCGTCTACGAATTGAGTGCCGACCGGGTTGGGCATGGCTTAACCCTCAAGGACAACGGCGATCTGTTCGGCCGGTTTGTCGAGCGGCGGATTGCGGTGGAAATGTGCCCAAGCAGCAATTTTCAGATTGTCGGCTTTGCCGACTGGATGCTTGACATGAAAGGCGCGGCGTATCCGCTGCAACAGTATCTCGATGCCGGGATGCGGGTCACAATCAATACCGACAATCCGGGCATCTCCCGCACCACCATGAGCAACGAACTTTACAAAGCCGCTGCCATGGTAAAGGGGGGATTGACACGTTGGCAGATCTTGCAACTGATACGCAACAGCTTCAAGGCGGCTTTCTGCGAGCGGCAGCGGCGGCGGGAACTGCTGCGTGCATGTGAAGCGGATATTGTGGACCTGCTGGCAACCGGAGGCGATTGATGAAGGACCTGGTTCTGACCGTAAAACGTGATCTGCTGCCAAACGACTGGTTGTCCGACTGTGGTGGTGTTTGCATGGCCGAGGCCGCCTTTGCCGAGGCGCTTGGCCTGCTGGAGCCTTGCTGGATTCCCCGGCAAAACGCCGAAAACGATCCGCGCTACAAGCAACTGATACCCTACATTCTGGTGCGGCATGGCGAACGGCTGGCAACTTATCGGCGGCAGGGATCGGAGGCGCGTCTGCACGGCTGCTGGTCGATTGGCGTTGGCGGACATATTGATCACCCGGACCGTGGCAAGGATCTGATGGCAACGCTGCTGTGCGGAGCTCGGCGCGAACTCCGGGAGGAGTTGACCGGCATCGAAACAGACTGCCCGCTGACCCTGCTTGGGGTCATCAACGAGGAGCAAACCGAAGTGGGCAAGGTGCATCTCGGTGTTGTGATGGTCGCGACAATCACCCGTGACCAGCCCCCTGCGGCCGGCGCCGAACTGTCACGACTGCGATGGCAAAAGCCGCAAACCCTCGGCGATCTCGGCATGGAACTCTGGAGTCATCTGGCGCTGGATCTGTACCAGGCACATGCCGCGACCGCCTGTTCCGTGCAAAATTGACATTGATCAATTTATTCCCTGGTTTTCCGCGTTAGTGTGAGATCGCCGGAACAGAGGGGATATCCTCTCATGTCGATCGGCGCCACACCACTTTTCAAGGGAGATCATGGCATGGCTATTCAGGACAAGGCCGCATTGGAGAGGACCGGAGCAGACTTTTCCGTCGAGAAAATGCTTGCAATCAGAGCCAAGGCACAGGAGGCGGTCAAGCGGATCGCTGCGCAGGTAAAACCCGGAATGCTTGAAGAAGACGCCAATAAAATGGTTGTCGACACCTTGCGGGAGATGGGTGCGGCAAAGGCTTTTCACAAACCCTATATTCGTTTTGGCAGCAATACGACGAAAACCTTCGGGGCGGACTCGGAACCGGGCGTCCGGTTGGGTGCCGACGACATTTTTTTTATCGATATCGCCCCGGTCTGGGATGGATATGAAGGGGATGCGGGCGACAGCTTCGTGACCGGCGGCAATCCGGAATTGAAACGCTGCGCCGGGGATGCCCGGAAGATTTTTGAAGCCGTTGCCAAAAAATGGAAGGACGAGAAAGCAACCGGCGTCGAGCTGTATGATTTCGCCCAAAAACTGGCTCTGGATCTTGGTTGGGAGTTGAATCTCGAACTGGGCGGACATCGCCTCGGCGACTATTCCAGTGCGGAACATTATGAAGGCCCGCTGTCCGAGATAGCCTTTCACCCCTCGCCAAACCTGTGGATGGTCGAGATTCACATCCGGGATGCCAAAAACGGTTTCGGGGCATTTTACGAAGATCTGCTGATCTGATTTCTGGCAGCATTCCGTATTATCCCGGCTCTCCTCTCTTTGCCACGAAGAGCTGGAGAGCCGGGACGGCTTTTGCCCGAAAAAACAACACGGCATCCGGGCATCCTTTTATTCAGCGCCCTTCTCTTCGAATTCCCCGAAGGATTTCTCGAAGATTTCAAGCAGCTCCAGGCTCTGCCTGGACAGCAGCATGGCATTTCCGACCATGGCGTAGTACAGGATGCTCAGGCGGGTCTTGGAGGAGTTGTCCTTGATCCTGACCACCTGCCTGGCATTGAGTTCGGTGGCGAGATCCCGCAGTCCGCGGTCCTTGGCCATCAGGCTGTGGATATCGGCGGCCCGTTTGAGGCCGAAAGTGGTTTCGAGCTCCAGCAGAACCTCGTCAAGCAGGCGGCGCACCTGCTCCAGTTCGCCGATTTGCACCGGCAGCAGGCCTTTATGATGGTTGATGACGTGGGTGTAGGCACGCAGCACGATATCCCGGTGGCCGTCGGTCAGCTTCTGCAGATGCCGCACGGTCTGGGGATACTTGTGCGACAGCGCGAAGCCTTGCTGATCCAGCAGGCGCATGGCCTTGAATACATTGGCGCTGATGATATTCGACCACTGCTGAAACTTGCCCAGCCGCTTGCGCTCATAGCTCAGACGGTCCAGGTTTCCCCGGAAAAGCGCCTCCAGGGTGGCATCCAGGGAGACACGCACTTCCCCGAGCAGAAAGCTCATGTGCTCAAAGGTCGTCTCGACGGTTTCCCGGGGGTTTTCCACCGATTTGAGGTTGAATACCGTTTCCTTGTCGGCGTCTTTCTCCATTTCCCGATGTTTGCGATGAGCGTTCAGGATCAGGGCGGCGGCAATGAAAACCAGCAGCACAACTCCCAGCGCCTTGGCGTAGAAGATGACGGCAACGAACAGGCCGGCGAAAATGAAGGCGATGACGGCCGTCATGAACCAGCCGCCGATCACCGTCAGCACGCCGGTGACGCGGTATACGGCGGTCTCGCGCCCCCAGGCCCGGTCCGCAAAAGAGGTGCCCATGGCGACCATGAAGGTCACGTAGGTGGTCGACAGCGGCAGCTTGTGACCGGTGGCATAAGAGACCACGGCGCTGGCCACCATCAGGTTGACCGTGGCGCGCAGCAGGTCGAAGGAGGCTTTTTTGCCATCACCGCCAACCGACACGGCCGCGTGCGGATCGAGACGCCGGTTGACGAAGCCACGCAGGCGCGCGGGGACCACTACCCGAACGGTCTCGAACACCCCGAGCACCAGCCGCACGATGGCCCGGGACAAAAAGATCGATTCGAAGCGCTCACTGCCTTCGTCCTGCTGGCTGAGACTGAGTTCGGTTCTGGTGACGGTCATGGCCTTTTTCGACAGCCACAGGGTCAGCGTCATGATGATGCCGGCCAGCAGCAGCAGGGAGGTCGGGGTGTGCACCTTGTCGCTCAGCGCCCCCATGGTGACGGTCAGCGGCTGGCCCGTCGCCATGGCCGCCTTGTAGGCCTGCAGGCCGGCCAGGGGCACGCCGATGAAATTGACCAGATCGTTGGCGGCAAAGGCCATGGCCAGCGCGAAGGTACCGACCAGCACCACCGGCTTGAGCATGTTGATCTTCAGCAGATGCAGCGACTGCAGGACAAGCGCGGCAATGACAAAGATGATGAACAGCAGCAGGCAGGCATGATCCTGGATCCATGCCACGTTCCGCGCGGACATGAAGGACGCCCCCTTGGCGCCCTTGACCAGAATGAAGTAGGTGATGGACGACAGGGCAATGCCGCCCCACAGGGCGCCGTAACGGTCGATACGCCGCTGATAGTCGAAGGTGAACAGCAGGCGGGTGAAAAACTGCGCCACGGCGCCGCACACAAAAGCGATGGCCACCGACAGCAGGATGCCCATGATGATGGTGATGGCCTTGGCCGAATTGATGTACTGAACGATGGTGGTCAGACTGTCGCCGGCCTTGACGATCTTGAGGAAGGACATGACCACGGCGGCGCCCAGCAGCTCGAACACCACGGAAACCGTGGTGGAAGTGGGCAGCCCGTAGGTGTTGAAAAGATCCAGCAGGATGATGTCGGTGATCATGACCGCCAGAAAAATGGCCATCAGCTCCGGCATGGTGAAAAATTCCGGATGGAAAATGCCCTTGCGGGCCACCTCCATCATGCCGCTGGAAAAGGTGACGCCGAGCAGAATGCCGAGACTGGCGATGATCATGATGGTCCTTCGCGAAGCCACCTGCGACCCGAAGGACGAATTGAGAAAATTGACCGCGTCGTTGCTGACCCCGACCATGATGTCGAGCGCGGCGATAACGACGAGAATACCGAGCCCGATCAACAGAAACTCACTACCCATAACCTTTTATTTTCCTTTCCCAGGCAAATCTTTGTTGAAGCGGCCGTGCCCGGTTCGCAGACTCCGTTGCCTGCCCTGCCACAGCCGGCGCTCCATTTATCAGGGAATTGTTAGATCCGTATTAGCTCCGGATTAATTCCTGCCGGAAAGCAGATTTTGAAAAAAACGGATTGACAAATGCCTTCTTCCTTATAAAAATAGTAATCAATTACTATTTTTTGGAGATTGTCATGCCCCCCTCAGAACGTTATCTACCCGCCGAAAAACGCCGGCTGGCAACGGTCAAGGCCGTACTCCAGCTGGCAGCGGAACAGAACCCCAACGCCATCACCACCGCGGCCATCGCCGCCCAAATGGGGCTTACCCAGGGCGCGGTTTTCCGCCACTTCCCCAACAAGGATGCCATCCTGCAGGCGGTGATGGAGTGGGTGCACGAACAGTTGATGTCGCGCATCGAGCAGGCCGTGCAGGCAGCCCCCGGCGCGCTCGCCGGACTGGAGGCCATGTTCACGGCGCATGTGGCGTTTGTGGCCGAGCACCCCGGCGTGCCGCGCATCCTGTTCGGCGAGCTGCAGCGCCCTGAGGCCTCGCCGCCCAAACTTGCGGCGCAGCAGCTGGTCCGGAACTATGGCGAACGGCTCAAAAGCCTTCTCGCGGAGGGAAAAGCGCGGGGAGAACTCGACGCCGGAATCGAGGAAGAAGCGGCGGCCGCCCTGTTTCTCGGCAGCATTCAGGGGCTGGTCATGCAATCGCTGCTGGCCGGCGATGTACAGCGCATCCGCCGCGAAGCTTGCAAGGTATTTGCCATCTATCGACGTGCCATCCGGAGGGAGCCATGAAACGCCTGCCCGTTCAGAAACGCACCCTGGCGCTGCTGGCGGTGCTCGTCCCGCTGCTGGTGCTGTTTGTCTATGTCGCCCTGCGCTCCGGGCCGCTGGCGCCGGTGCCCGTAACCGTCGCCACCGCACAGCGGCGCAGCCTTGCGCCGGGACTGTTCGGCATCGGCACCGTCGCCGCGCGTTATACCTACAAGATCGGACCGACGGCGGCGGGACGCCTGCAACGGCTCGATGTACACGTCGGCGACCGCGTCCGCGCCGGGCAGCTGCTTGGCGCCATGGACGCGGTGGATCTGGAGGCGCGCATGCGGGCCCAGGATGCCGCGTTGAATCGCGCCGCCGCGCAACAACGGGAAGCCGCGGCGCGCGCGGAATACGCCAGAGTCCAGGCGCGGCGCTATCAACAGCTGCACGCGGCAGGTGCGGCCAGCGAGGAAACCCTGGTCACCCGCCGGCAGGAACTGCAGATCGCCGAAGCGGGCCTGCAGGCAGCCCGGCAGGAGCTTTCCCGCCTGCGGGCCGAGCGGGAAGCCCTGACGGAACAACAGCGCGAGTTGCAGCTGGTCGCCCCCGTCGACGGGCTGGTGGTGGCGCGCAATGTCGATCCGGGCACCACCGTGGTTGCGGGTCAGGCGGTGGTGGAACTGCTCGATCCGAAAAGCCTGTGGCTGGATGTGCGCTTCGATCAGTCCGGCGCACAAGGCCTGGCCGCCGACCTGCCGGCCCGCATCACCCTGCGCTCCCGGGACAAGACGGTGCTGACGGGACGGGTGCTGCGCATCGAACCGCTGGCGGATGACATCACCGAGGAAATCCTCGCCAAAGTGATTTTCACTCCTCCGCCCCCTGCACTGCCGCCCATCGGCGAACTGGCCGAGGTGACCGTGAACCTGCCCCGGCTGCCGCCCGGCGTGGTGATCCCCAACGCGGCGCTGCAGCGGCTCGATGGGCAAACGGGCGTCTGGCGGGTGACAGACGACGATTTACGGTTCACGCCGGTCAAGCCGGGTCCCGCCGATCTGGAGGGGCAGGTCCTGGTCCGGGAAGGCCTGGCGGAGGGCGACCGCATCGTGGTGTACAGCGCCAGGGCACTGACCCCCCGCAGCAGTATCCGGGTGGTGGAGCGGATAGCGGGCGTGGCGCCATGATCAATCTGGCGGCTCGCGACATCCTGCATGCCTGGGGGCGGTTTGTGTTTACCGGCGCCGGGCTGGGGCTGCTGATCGGCGTCACACTGTCGATGGCCGGCATCTACCGGGGCATGGTGGACGACGCCAGGGTGCTGCTCGACAACAGCGGCGCCGATCTGTGGGTGGTTCAAAAGGACACGCTCGGCCCCTATGCCGAATCGTCCAGTCTCTACGACGACGCCTGGCGCGGCATCCGCGGCATGCCGGGGGTGGCCGGCGCGGCCAACGTCACCTACCTGACCATGCAGGTGCGCCACGGCCAGCGCGATGTGCGGGCCATGGTGACCGGCATCGCAGGCGGCGGTCCCGGCACACCGGGCTGGCCACCGTATCTGGTCGCCGGCCGGCAGATCACCCGGGGGCACTATGAGGCGGTAGCCGACCTCGCCAGCGGATTCAAACTCGGTGACCGCCTGCGCATTCGCCGCAACCATTTCACCGTGGTCGGTCTGACCCGGCGCATGGTCTCTTCCAGTGGCGACCCCATGGTGTTCATCCCCCTCAAGGATGCGCAGGAGGCACAGTTCCTCAAGGACAACGACGCCATCCGCCAGCAGCGGCGCCGAGCCGCCGCCAACGAAAACTTCAATCGCCCCGGCGTACCGGATCTGCTGGAAGCCTTCACCGCTTCCCAGAGCAGCCATCCCTACGTGAACGCGGTTCTGGTGCGCACCGCTCCCGGTCACGACCCGGAGGCGGTGGCGCGCGACATCCGCCGCTGGCTGCGTTTAACGGTCTACAGCCGCGCCCAGATGGAGGCTATCCTAGTCGGCAAGCTGATCGCCACCTCGGCCCGCCAGATCGGCATGTTCCTGGTGATCCTGTCCGCGGTGAGCGCCGCCATCGTGGCTTTTATCATCTATACCCTGACCCTCGGCAAAATCCGCGAGATCGCGGTGCTGAAACTGATCGGCACCCGCAATCGCACCATTGCCGCCATGATTCTGCAGCAGTCCATATCGCTGGGCATCATCGGTTTCGTCATCGGCAAGATCAGCGCCACGCTGTTCATGGCGCCGGTATTCCCCAAATATGTTCTGCTTGAACCGCGCGACTCCCTGGCCGGCTTCGTCGCGGTGGTGCTGATCTGCACCCTGTCGAGCCTGATCGCCATTCATGCGGCGCTCAAGGTCGACCCGGCCGAAGCGATCGGAGGCTAGACATGCTGGCAAAAGGCATCCGTGTGCATGGTTTGCGCAAACGCTACGGCAGCGGCGAAACGGCGGTCGAAGCCCTGAAATCGGTGGATATGCAGGTCGGCCCCGGGGAGGTGGTGGGGCTCATCGGCCCGTCGGGCTCCGGCAAAAGCACCCTGCTCAAGTGCCTGGGCGCAGTGATCGAGCCGACCGCCGGGCAGATGCACCTCGGCGAGGACCTGATCTACGACCAGGGCTGGAAAGTCAGGGACCTGCGCGCCCTGCGGCGCGACCGCATCGGCTTTGTGTTCCAGGCGCCCTACCTGATCCCGTTTCTCGACGTCACCGACAACGTCGCGCTGCCGGCGATGCTGGCCGGACGCCCGAACGGCGAAGCCCGCGCCCGCGCCATGGAACTGCTGCAGGCTCTCGATGTGCAGCACCGCGCCCGCACCATGCCCTCGCAGCTGTCCGGCGGCGAGCAGCAGCGCGTGGCCATCGCCCGCGGCTTGGTCAACCATCCGCCGGTGATCCTGGCCGACGAACCGACCGCGCCGCTGGACAGCGAGCGGGCGCTGGCCGTAATCCGCATCCTCAACGATATGGCCCGCACCTTTGAAACCGCCATCATCGTCGTTACCCACGACGAAAAAATCATCCCCACCTTCCGGCGCATCTATCATATCCGCGACGGCGTGACCTATGAAGAACAGGGCGAAGGTCGGGGCTGGGACCCGGGAGAGCTGTCATGATCAAGCCTTTACATCGTGTCGGACACTGCTGGCCGGCCTGGCTGGTGGCCCTGACCCTGAGCGGCTGTGCGGCCGGACCGGACTTCCAGCGCCCCGCCCCCCCGGACATCGCAGGCTATCTGGCCGCCCCGCATGCGGCGATCACGGCCTCGGCCCCCGGCATGCTGGGCAAGGCGCAAACCATCGCTGCCGCAACCCGGGCCGATAGCTGCTGGTGGCAAAACCTGGGGTCTGCCGCACTGAATGAACTGATCGATGAAGCGCTGGCCGCCAGCCCGACGCTGGAGGCCGCCCAGGCGACGCTGCGCCAGGCGCGTGAGCAATACGCCGCCCGCGCCGGCGATACCCGTTATCCGCAACTGGAAGGGACCCTGGGCGCCCGGCGCCAGCGTTTCAATCCCGGCTCCATGGGGCAAACCGGTCAGGCCCGTGAATTCAGTGTCTTCGAAGCGGGGGTGACGGTGGGCTATCGCTTCGATCTGGCCGGCAGCAACCGGCGCATGCTGGAAGCGCTGGCAGCCCGCGGCGATTACCAGCATCACCGGCTCGAAGGTGCCCGCCTGACCCTGGTGGCCGATATCGCCACGGCCGCCATCACGCGGGCCGGGCTGGCCGCACAGATCGACATCCTCGAAACCCTTGAGCGCTACGAACAGAAACGGCTGGCACTGATCCGGCAGCGGCTGTCTCTCGGCCAGGCGGCAAAAGACGAGGTCGCCGGCCGCCAAACCCGCGTCGCCCAGACCGGGGCCATGCTTCCGCCGTTACGCCAGCAGTTGCAGCAGCAGGATCATCGGCTGGCGACACTGGCCGGACGGGCCCCGGGGGCGCAACGCCCCCATCCCTTCACTTTGGCGGAGTTCGATCTGCCATCCAACCTGCCGCTGCTGGTGCCGTCGGCGCTGGTGCGCGGCAGGCCGGATATCCTCGCTGCCGAGGCACTGCTGCATGCCGCCAATGCAGAATACGGGGCCGCCGTCGCCAACCTGTATCCGCAGCTCGATCTGAGCGCCGATCTTGGATCGCAAGCGCTAACCACCGGTGCGCTGTTCGGCAGCGGCTCGCTGATCTGGAGCCTGGCGGGACAATTGACCCAGCCCCTGTTCAAACCCGGCCTGGCAGCGGAAAAACGCGCGGCACTGGCCGGATTCGAGGCGGCGCGGGCCAACTATCAGGCGGTGGTACTGGAGGCGCTGCGGCAGGTGGCGGATGTGTTGAGGGCCCTGGAAAACGATGCGCGGCAACTGGCGTCGCTGTCCGTGGCGAACGCTGCCGCGGAGCAATCCCTTGAGATCGCCCGGCAGCGCACTCTGCTGGGCGCGGCCGCCGACGACGAACTGCTCGCGGCCCGGCAGCAGGCGCAGCAGACGCAACTCGATATGATCCAGGCCAGAACCGCCCGTCTGCTCGACAGCGTCGCCTTTTGCCAGGCAATGGGCGCCGCCGAGCTTCCCGCCTCGGGGCTTCCATAAAACGCCGCATAAACAACCTCCGGAAATTGAATGGCCGGGAGGTTGCTTTACAATAGCAGTATCGGGATGCTTCATACACGGCAGGCGCGTCAGGTGACCCTGCCGCCGTCATGGCAGGACGGGCCATCCTGCCATCTTGCACGGGATTTTCAACCGACAGGCACGGCCAAGGTGGAGTCCCCCATGCTGCAATTCAGGACAAGGCTGCTGCTGACCCTGGCCGCCGGTGGGCTGATTATCGCGGGCATCTTTTATGGTGCAAGGCTTCTGAAAACGGATGCCGTCCCCGACGGATTCGCCAGCGGCAACGGCCGCATCGAAGCGGCGGAAATCGATATTGCCGCTAAAACCGCCGGGCGGGTCGAGGAAATTGATGTGAAGGAGGGTGACTTCGTTACGGCCGGCCAGGTACTGGCCCGCATGGATACGGAGGTTCTCGAAGCCCGCAAAAAAGAGGCTCAGGCGCTGCTGCGCCAGGCCGGGTACACCGTCGAAGCGGCCCGCAGCCAGGTAAACCGCTACCAGGGCGAGAAGGAAGCCGCTCAAGCGGTGGTGCGCCAGCGCCAGGCCGAGATCGTGGCGGCCCGGAACCGTCTGGAGCGGTCCCGGGCCGCCGCTCGCGAAAATGCTGTCTCCGCCCAGCGGGTCGATGACGACCGGGCCGCCTACCTCAGCCTGCTGGCCATGCTGCATGCCGCCAAAGCCGATGTCAAAGCGGTCGAAGCCGCCATCGTGATGTCGGGATCCCAGGTGATCGGCGCAGAGTCCAGTGTCGAGGCGGCACAGGCAACCCTGCAGCGGATCGAGGCCGAGATCCGGGACAGCGTACTGAAGGCGCCCTGCAGCGGGCGGGTGCAGTGTCGCGTAGCGCAGCCCGGTGAAGTTCTCGGCGCCGGCGGCATCGTTCTGAACATGATCAACCTCGCCGATGTGTACATGACCTTCTTCCTGCCCACGGCCGCAGCCGGCAAACTCGCCATCGGCAGCGAAGCGCGCCTGATACTCGACGCCGCGCCCCGCTACGTGGTACCGGCCACCATCTCCTTTGTTGCCGATGTCGCCCAGTTCACGCCCAAAACCGTCGAAACCGCCAGCGAGCGGCAGAAGCTTATGTTCCGGGTCAAGGCGCAAATCGCACCGGAACTGCTCAGCAAATACATCACCAACGTCAAAACCGGCCTGCCGGGTAGCGCCTATGTGCGCATCGACCCCCGGCAACCCTGGCCGGAGGGCCTGCAGGTCAGGCTGCCGCCATGACCGACGACCTTTTCACCCCCCGAAAAGTCCCTGACCAATCCGCGGTGGCGCAGCTGACCGGCATCAGCCTGCGCTATGGCAAGGTGCGGGCGCTGGATGGCATCGACCTGCGGATCCCGGGCGGCTGCGTGGTCGGCCTGATCGGACCGGACGGCGTCGGCAAATCGAGCCTGATGGCGCTGGTCGCCGGAGTTCGCGCGCTGCAGCAGGGGCAACTGGAGGTGCTCGGCCATAACATGGCGAAAGCCCGTGACCGGGAGCGGATCCGCCCCCGCATCGCCTACATGCCACAGGGCCTGGGCAAAAACCTCTATGCCTCCCTTTCGGTGGAGGAGAACCTGCAGTTTTTCGGCCGCCTGTTTGGCCACGGCGCCAGGGAAAGGCGGGCGCGCATCGATGAACTGACAGCCTGGACGGGCCTTTACCCGTTCCGGTCGCGGCCGGTCGGCAAACTCTCCGGCGGCATGAAGCAGAAGCTCGGCCTGTGCTGTGCCCTGATGCATGCCCCGGACCTGCTGATTCTGGACGAACCGACCACCGGCGTCGATCCGCTGGCGCGCAGCCAGTTCTGGAAGCTGATCGGCAGGATCCGCCGGGAGCGCAGCGCCATGAGCGTCATCGCTTCAACCGCCTACATGGACGAGGCTCGGCGTTTCGACTGGCTGGTGGCCATGGATGCCGGCAGGGTATTGGCCGCCGGCACGCCCCGCGCGCTGCTCGATGGCACCGCCACCGACACCCTGGAAGCCGCCTTCATCGCCATGCTGCCCGAACCACGCCGACGCGGCCACCGGCCCGTGGAAATTCCGCCTCTCGATCTGGATGAAGACGCCGAAATCGCCATCGAGGCGCGCGACCTGACCCGACGCTTCGGCGACTTCGTGGCGGTCGACCATGTCAACTTCCGCATCCGGCAAGGCGAAATCTTCGGTTTTCTGGGATCCAACGGCTGCGGCAAAACCACCACCATGAAAATGCTGACCGGCCTGCTGCCGGCCAGCGACGGGCATGCCTGGCTGTTCGGCCACCCCGTCGATCCCCACGATCTCGCCATCCGCGGGCGGGTCGGCTACATGTCGCAGACCTTCTCCCTCTACTCGGAGCTGAGCGTCCGGCAGAACCTGGAGCTGCACGCGCGGCTGTTCCGGCTGTCAGCGCCACATATCCCGGGACGGGTGGCGGAAATGCTGCGCCGTTTCGGCCTTGACGAAGTCCCCGACGCCCTCCCCAAAAGCCTGCCCCTCGGCCTGCGGCAGCGGCTCTCCCTGGCCGTGGCCATGGTGCACAGACCGGACATGCTGATTCTCGACGAACCGACCTCGGGCGTGGATCCCATCGCCCGCGACAACTTCTGGCGGCTGATGATCGATTTGGCACGCCAGGACAAGGTCACCATCTTCGTCTCCACCCACTTCATGAACGAAGCGCAGCGCTGCGACCGCATCTCGTTGATGCACGACGGCCGCGTGCTGGCCAGCGGCACTCCGGCGGAGCTGATACGCCAGCGCGGCGCAAACACCCTGGAAGATGCGTTCATTGATTTCCTCAGGGAGGCCGGGGCCTGCGAGCAACCGGCGATTGCCGCCGAAGCGGAAACGGTCCCCGCGGCGGCCCCCTTTGCCGATGGCAGAGCGCCGGCACGCCATGGTTTTTTCCATCCGGCCCGCGCCCTGGGCTACAGCCTGCGGGAAGCGCTGGAACTGCGGCGCGATCCGGTGCGCGGCACCATGGCCCTGCTCGGCACCCTGTTTCTGATGCTGATCATGGGCTATGGCATCAGCATGGACGTGGAGAATCTGCGCTTTGCCGTGCTCGACCGGGACCAGACAACCCTGAGCCGCAACTACGTGCTGAACCTGTCGGGATCACGCTATTTCATCGAACGTCCGCCGCTTTCCGATTACCGGGAAATTGACCGGCGCATGCGCAGCGGCGAACTGTCCCTGGCTATCGAGATCCCCCCCGGATTCGCCCGCGACCTGCAACACGGCCGGCCGGCAACTATCGGCGCCTGGATCGACGGTGCCATGCCGTCAAGGGCTGAAACGGTCCGGGGTTACGTGCAGGGCATGCACCAATGGTGGCTGGAGGACATGGAGCGGCGCCGTTCCAAGGGCCGAAGCCGACCCTTGGCCACCATCGAGACCCGGTTTCGTTACAACCCGGCGGTTGAAAGCCGGCCGGCGATGGTCCCGGCGGTCATGCCGCTGCTGTTGCTGATGATCCCGGCGATGCTGACCGCCTTGTCGGTGGTGCGCGAAAAGGAACTCGGCCCCATCGTCAACTTTTATGTCACCCCTGTCTCCCGCGCCGAGTTCCTGCTCGGCAAGCAACTGCCCTACGTGGTTCTGGCAATGCTGAACTTTTTGCTGATGACGGTTCTGACCGTCACCCTTTTCAAGGTGCCGGTCAAGGGCAGTTTCATGGTGCTGGCGACCGCTGCATGCCTGTACGCCATCATTGCCACCGGTTTCGGGCTGCTTGCGTCAACCTTCACCCGCAGCCAGATCGCGGCCATGTTCTTCGCCATGCTCGGCACCATGCTGCCGGCCATCGAGTTCGCCGGTCTGCTCAACCCGGTTTCGTCACTGGAGGGCGCCGGAGCAATCATCGGCCGCATCTACCCGGCCACGCACTTTCTGACCATCTGCCGCGGCGTCTTCAACAAGGCCCTGGGGCTGCCGGACCTGCAGGCCTCCCTGTGGTCGCTGCTGCCGGCCATTCCAGTGATCCTCGGGCTGGCCATCGTGCTGCTGAAAAAACAGGAGACCCGATGATGCGTCCTGCCGCCACCATCTACCGCCTGGGCATCAAGGAGCTGTGGAGCCTGGCCCGCGACCCGGCCATGCTGATACTGATCGTCTATACCTTCACCGCTGCCGTCTACATCGCCGCGACCGCCATGCCCGATGCCCTGCACAAAACCCCCATCGCCATTGTCGACGAGGACGACTCGCCGCTGTCGGCACGCATCGCCACGGCCTTTTATCCGCCCTACTTCATGCCTCCGGCAAAACTTGCGCTGAGCGAAGTGGATCCGGTGCTGGACGCAGGGGAATACAGCTTCGTCCTCGACATTCCCCCCGGCTTCCAGCGCGACGTGCTGGCCGGGCGGTCGCCGGCGATGCAGCTCAACGTCGATGCGACCCGCATGAGCCAGGCCTTCACCGGCAGCGGCTACATCCAGCAGATCGCCCTGGGCCAGGTTCGCGAATTCGCGCAGCGTTACCGTGCCAGGGAAACGCCAAGGGCGGACCTGGAGTTGCGGGTTCGCTTCAACCCCAACCTGACCCAGACATGGTTCGGCGCGGTCATGGAAATCATCGACAACATCACCATGCTGTCCATCATTCTGGCCGGCGCGGCCCTGATCCGCGAACGGGAGCACGGCACCATCGAGCACCTTCTGGCGATGCCGGTTACCCCGGCCGAAATCATGCTGTCCAAGCTCTGGCCCATGGCACTGGTGGTCCTGCTGGCGACAGGCGTCTCTCTGACCTTCATCGTGCGCGGCGCGCTGCAGGTGCCGATCAGCGGCTCGGCGGCACTCTTTATGGCGTGCGCCGCAATGCACCTGTTCGCCACCACCTGCATGGGAATCTTCATGGCGACCCTGGCGCGTTCCATGCCCCAGTTGGCGCTGCTGATCCTGCTGACCCTGTTGCCGTTGCAGATGCTCTCGGGAGGCATGACGCCCCGCGAGAGCATGCCGGCCTTCGCCAGGAACATCATGCTCGCCGCGCCAACCACCCATTTTGTCTCGGCTTCGCAGGCCATTCTGTTCCGCGCCGCGGGGCTGGAGGTGGTATGGCCGCAACTGCTCGCCCTGGCATGCATCGGTGCCCTGTTCTTCGGCGTTGCGCTGGGACGCTTTCGGAAATCCCTTGGCATGCCCGGATGATTGGCGCCCGACGGCACCTGTCCCGCAGGTCTCTCTGAAAACATTTTTGCTTGCGTCCGCGCAAAACCCCGGGTAGGTTGACGGCTGCTCTTGACGACGCTCCTGTTCTGGCGGGTCCGGCCGTCTTCACGCCGGGACGCGCACAATCTTCCATCGGTTCTGCAGAGGTTGGCATGGACAGCCTGACGCACAGTGAAATCACCGCCCTGTTGCTGGCTCTGGGAGTGCTCCTGGCCAGCGCCCGGCTGCTCGGCGAGCTGGCCCGCCGGTTCCATCTGCCGGCGGTCCTCGGCGAAATTCTGGCCGGCATCCTTTGGGGCCCGACCGTTTTTGGCGCCCTGGCCCCGGCCGGTCGGACCTTCCTCTTTCCAAGCCATGGCGGAGGGGCGCTGGCCCTCGACGGTCTGACCACCCTGGCCATCACCCTGTTTCTGTTGGTGGCCGGCATGGAGGTAGACCTCTCCACCGTGTGGCGTCAGGGTAAAAGCGCCGTCAGCGTCGGCGTCGCCGGCATTGTCGTGCCCTTTGCCCTGGGTTTCGCGGCATCCTGGTATCTACCGGAGATAATGGGGATGGAGGCCGGCGCGAGCCCGCTGATCTTCGCCCTGTTCATGGCCACCGCCCTGTCCATCTCCGCCTTGCCGGTGATCGCCAAGACCCTGATGGACCTCAATCTCTACCGCAGTGATCTGGGCATGCTGCTGATAGCCGCGGCGGTGCTCAATGACCTGGTCGGCTGGATTATCTTCGCCGTCATTCTCGGTATGCTCGGCACGGCAGCCATCACCCTGAGCATCGGCCAGACCATCGGGCTGACACTGGGCTTCACCGTCGTCATGCTGACGCTGGGACGCGGGCTCATCAACCGCGCCCTGCCGTGGATCCAGGCCCACAGCAGCTGGCCGGGCGGCGTGCTCGGTTTTGCCCTGGCGCTGACCCTTATGGCGGCTGCCTTCACCGAGTGGATCGGCGTCCATGCCATCTTCGGTTCCTTTCTGGCGGGGGTGGCGCTGGGCGACTCCCAGCATCTGCGGGAAAAAACCCGCGCCGTCATCGACCAGTTCGTGTCCTTTATTTTCGCACCGCTGTTTTTTGCCAGTATCGGACTGAAAGTCGATTTTATCGCCAATTTCGATGCGCTGCTGGTTGGCGTTGTGCTGCTCATCGCCACCCTCGGCAAGGTCTTCGGCTGCAGCCTGGCGGGGCGCCTCAGCGGCATGGACCGGCGTGAATCCTGGGCTGTCGGGTTCGGCATGAACGCCCGCGGCGCCATGGAGATCATTCTGGGCCTGCTCGCCCTCAGCAACGGCCTGATCGGCGAACGCCTGTTCGTCGCCCTGGTGTTCATGGCACTGGCAACCTCCCTGCTGAGCGGTCCGCTTCTGCAACGCCTGCTGCACCTGAAAAAACCCCGCCGCTTCACCGACTTCATAACCACCCGCAGCTTCGTCAATCCCACCGCCGCGGTTACCCGCGAGGATGCGATCACCGAGCTGTCTTATGCCGCGGCACAAGCCGCCGGGCTGGATGCCGACGCCGTCGCCAGGGCCGTTCTGAAGCGCGAAGAACTCATGGCTACCGGCCTCGGCATGGGAGTTGCCGCCCCCCATGCCCGCCTGCCCGGCCTGCAGGCGCCTGTCATCGCCGCGGGTTTATCGCATTTCGGTATTGACTTTGACGCCCCCGATGCCTGCCCTGCGCAACTGATCTTCCTTATCCTGACCCCGGTCCACGACGACGGGGCACAACTGGAAATTCTGGCGGATATCGCCGCCTCCCTCAAGGCCAGGGAACTGCGGGAAAAGTTACTGCAGGTTAACGGCTTGACCGAGTTTCTGGCCCTGGTCAAAAGCGGGCAGCCCCACTGAATCCGCCCACTAATTAAAAAGCGCCCCTTGTCACTTCAAGGGGCGCTTTTACGGATCATTTTCTGTCAAACAGTGGCCGGCGGTTTTTCCATTTGTCAGTTATCCAGAGGCACGCGCTGCAGATAAGCCTCACCGCTGCCGTCGGCTTTCTGGTTGAGCAACAGCAGAGCCGCGCTCACCTTGCCCTGCTGTTTTACCAGGGCAAAATCGAGAATGAAGGCTTCGATTCCGGCGAACAGTTCCCGCACCGCGAAGCGGTCGCCGCTCCAGCGCACCGCCACCAGTTTGTCCCTTCCCGTGGGCTTGCCGATCAGGGGCAGCCCGGTGCTGCGCTCCCGGCGGATGGTGTAAGCGGTCCCGTCAGCGTCGACCACAACACGCGGAGGGAGGCTGTGCCATGTTTCACGCACCATGTCTTCCTTGCCGAAGCCGGCCCGGTACTCCGGGGTTTCCAAAGGCACGGCGACACGTGGACCCACAAATTCTCCAAAGTCATACAGCAGACTGCCGCCGGCCAACGGCGCGCCATCCTGCCGGGACACCAGCCGCAGCTGCTGATCGGCCGTCCACTGCAGTGCCTGCTGCTGGCCGATGGGTGTGGTTTCGAACAGATTGCCCCCGGCCCAGGCAACGGCCTTTTGCCCGGCATTCCAGCTCTTGCCGCTGGTATCCAGGGCAACCACCGGTCCCTGGTACAAACTGTGGTTGCCGCGATACTGCACAAAACCGAGCTTGTCCTGCAGTCTTACAAACGCCCGCGGACCGGGACTCGCGGATAAGCCCCGCCCGGCTTGTTCGAACACGACGGCACGGGGCCGGGAATCGGTACCGGCATAGATGCCCCGCGTGTCATCCGCCCATACGGCGACCAGTTCCGGATCGCCGTCCCGGTCCGGATCTCCGGCTTCGAGATACAAGGCCCGCCAGGCGGGGTGGCCGTGCACATACGGTCCCCAGGGTTGCAGCAGGTTCTGATGCAGTCGGTAAGGCTGCACGCCTTCATCGGTCAGCACCGCGAGATCCAGCCCCTGCTCCCCCGCATCCGCCAGCCATGCCAGACTGCGAGGGCGGCCCGGCAACGACAGCGGGCCGGGCAGGTTCGACGACGCGGGACGCGATGCGGCAGGGACTGCCGAGGATGGGACCACGGCCGGCACAGGCCGGGCCGCTGAAAGCGGCGCGGCAACCGGTTGTTCCACCGGAGCCTCGCCGGCAGGCGGCGCGTGGCGTTCAAAAGCGATAATCGCGCCATCGACGGCGCGCCGCAAAAAGGCCATCGCCCCGCCGTCGTTATCTTTCAGTTCAAGCACCAGGCCCCTGCCGCCGGAGGGCACCTGATCACCCGTTCGAACCGCAAAGCCGTGCATCAGCAGCTGCTCCAGGGTTGCCTGGCCGGCAGCGGTGGAGAACGGGGACTTTGTGGCGGTGACCAGCAGCAGTTCCTTCTGCCCCTGCCATGCGGACAGGGCCCGGTCGATCCGGGGCCATGGGATCGAGGCGGCGAAGGCCGGCACGACACACAGCAGACATACCAGTGCCGCAACAAGACGGACAGAGATTCTCATCGCTTATCCCTTCGGATGCAAAACCAATACTAGACACAACAGGCCGGTGCACGGTATGTCGCACCGGCCTGTGTTTATTCTCAATAGGTCCAGGCCAGGGTCAGGCAATTGACGAAAGCGGGATCGTCACCGAACTGATCCTTGATACCATCGCCCGGAACAAAGGTGGAGAAAATATAGTCGATGGAGAAGTTTTTGTTGAACGCATACAGCAACTGCAGGTCGAAAGTGGTGCCCGCGTAGTCGTCGACCTTTTCGCCGGGTTTACGCGTGTTGATCAGATTGGCGGTTTCATCGTACCAGATGAAAAACGCCTGGGTCTTGTACATCAGGCCGGGCAGAATCGCGGCAAGGTCGCCACGGGTGCCGACGGCTATCAGTTTCTGGCCGGGGTTGTCGCCGCTGCCACCGTTGCCAATGCCGCCATAACGGTTGGTTCTGAAAGCCCGTTCCGGAGAATAGGAATAAAGGGTGGCACCGTAGCTCTGACCGAGGTCCTCGCCCAGGATGTTGCCGTCCATGCCGAGCAAAGGCGTGTAGCGGCCGATGTCGCCGATCCCGACCCAGCCCTCGACGTCGTCGTCGCTGGCATCATCGTCGCCCTGGGTATATCGGAATGCCACGTAAGGATTGAACGCCTTGTTCATCAGCACTTCAAGGCCGGCGAACATGGCCCAGGCAGAGATGTCCCTGCCGTTGTCGAATTCGCCGTCGGCGGCCATCACTTCGAAATACGGCTTGAACCATCCGGCCTGGCCGGTAGCCTCCAGACCGAAGTAATGGATCCTTGCCTGAGCCGAATCGTTATCGCTGAAGGCGTAGACCGGGCTCAACGCCATGGAGAGGATGTTGTTTTCCCCGGAACTGTTGCCGAACAAGGCATGTTGCGGCAGGGCGGCGCTTTTGCCCCCCATATCCTGAACCAGCTTGAGAGTGTAGACCCGCCAGTCGTCAGCGTCCGGGCTGCGCAGGTATTTCCCATCGTCATCGGCGGTGGGCAGGCTGTTGCGGTTCTGGATCGGCAGATACAGCAGTTCATAGCTCAACGCATCGGTCAGATCGCCGCGAAACCCGAGAAACGGATGATCGTCGCCAAACAGCAGGCCTCCGCTGCCGATGTCCAGGGCCCGCACATCCCAGCCGGTTTCCAGTTCCAGCCAGGGGAAGAAGCGGTACAGCAGTTCCGCCCGTTCGATGCCGAATTCGCCTCCGGAGTTGGGCTTGCCCTCGTAGCTGGTGGCGCCGCTGTAGTAGGAACGGTCGGCACTGTCCTTCTCCATGATGACGTCGGCCTCCGCGATCATTTTCACCGACCAGCGCTCGCCTGCGGCCTTCCAGCCAAGCCGCAGTTCGGCGCGGATGTGCTGATCGCCGGTCAGGCCCCCCTCGTTGATGATGAAGGCATCGTTTTTGCCGTCATTGAAATCGAAGTTGTCATAGAATGTCGGCTTGATTTTGGCCGTACCAAAAAACTCGATGGCGGCCGTGGCGGGTGCGGCAGGCAGCCATGCCACAAGCAGCGCGGTCAGCCACAGTAGACGGATGTTTCCCAGCATTGCGTTGTACCTCCTGTCAAAAAGAGAATTTTCCCGGACCAGCCTGACGCCTGCCAGATCCTGAAAGGGGCATGAAACGGCTTCGCCGGAAAATCGAATAACATCGGGCATTGCCCGCCACGCCGATATAGCAGGAAAACCGCTTGTCCGTCAATGTTCATAAAACAATGTTTTGTCGTTTCGGAATGATATTTGGTTAGAACAAACATGCGTGCGGCAAAACAAAACCCCGGTCATTGGCCGGGGTTTTGGGGATATTGTCTATGCGAATGGAGGCTTAGCGGTTCAAGGGAAACACGAGCAGCTGGCTGTCGCCACCCTTGCCGAACACCGAACCCGGCTGGGTGGCCACGATCAGCACCCGCTTCTGGTCCAGTGCCAGCCCCTGCAAGGGCACATCGAGCTCTTCCCCGAGCGTCCCCTTGACAAACATGCCATCGCGATATTTCACCACCGCCAGCCAGCTCTTGCCGATATTGGCGGAAATGCCCGGCGCGGACATGAAGGACGATTCGGAAGCGACGCTCAACAACTCGCGGCTGCCGTCACCATCGAGGTCGACGGCCAGAGGCGGAACCTCGAAGGCGGCGAAATGGGTTTTGGTTTCACGGGCGTTGGGTTGTTCCTCGAACATGATACGGGAAACGGAACCGCCCATCATCTTGGGAGATCTGTACCGCTGCTTTTCGCCGGAGTAGACATACATCAATCCGTCGCGGGTGAAGACCGTTTCGGGATTACGGTCGCCGTCAAGATCGGCCATCAGGCTGCCAATCACGGTAAACCGGCGGGGCAGCTTGAAGCCGGGGGCGACAGGTGAAAATTCGCCACCTTTGAACTGCAGTTCCCGCACGACCGTGCCCCAGAACATTTCGCGGTCGAAGACCTGCGCCAGCAGCAGTTCGCGGCTGCCGTCGCCGTCACGGTCGAAGCTGCCCAGGGCATAGGGCAGGACCCCGCCGACCGGGACCAGGGTCCGGTTTTCATAGCGATAAACCAAGGAGCTCAGGCCGTTGTCCTTCCAGGCGGAAACGGCAAGGTAGGTATTTCCATCGGCGGGCTGCCACCAGCCGAGGGCAAGGACCTGCGGCATATGGGAGGGCTGAACTTCGCCCAACGGCACCAGAGTGTCCCCGGCCCTGAACAGCTTGATGACGGTGCCGTCGGTGGCCGCCATCACATGCTCGCCGCCTGTCGTGACAAAATCGGACATGACCGCCGCAAAACCGAGTCCGCCAAGGGTCTGAAAGCCGGGCATGGAGACATCGTACTGCACGCCGTAGGGCGACGCGGCAGGCTTGGCCGGGGCCTCGAGGTGATAAGGCGCGGCAGCGGCCACCGGCAAAGCCGCGGCGGGCGCGGCCGCCATCCCGGCCGGCGGCGGATACGAACGCACCACGTTGTAGTTCTGGTCGCGTACCGTGATGCCATCATTCGCTGCCACGATGTACAGATCGGCAGCCGTGCTGCCGGCCGCTGTCGGCGGTGCCGGCTTCTGGTCCTGCACGGCGGCAAAATCCTGCCAGTCAAGGGCGGGCAACGCCGATTTGAGAGCGCTGTAAAACCCTTCGGCCCGGCCCGTATAATCGCGGAACTGGGTACGCAAACCGTCGTAGCGGCGGATAGCGTCACCACGCCGGATGTCGCCTTTGGCGGAGACGGCGCGGGTGTGGGAAAATCCCCCCTTGACCTGGCTGACCTGCAGGATGCCCTTGCTGGCATCGAGGGTGCCGAGCACCTTGCCGGTTACAGGGTGGGTGATTTTCTCCCCCGGCACAACCACGCTGAACAGGTCTCCCTCCACAACCCCCCGGGCCGCGTCGAGATCGATGAGATATTCATCCTGCACCGGCAGCACCACGTAACCCGCCAGCGGCTGCAGATCCTTAACCATATCCTCCAGGGTGCCGGACGAAGCCGCACCGGCCGTCGCCAGCAGCAGCGCCGCCAGCCATACGCTCACTTTGGAAATCAAGGCCAAACCTCCTGTTGTACGATGTGCAGATCCGATGTTTTGAACGCCCGGCCGACATAGAAAAAGGGGCCGGGAAAAACCCGGCCCCAACTTAGCACATCAAGTATTCGGAAACAATTAGAACTTGAACTGAATGCGGGCGTCGGTGCGGAACACGTCGTCGCCGTCGCCACCGGCCATGGCTTCCCAGGCATCGCCGGCCACCAGGTAACCGGCATTGATGTCGGCGGTCAGGCCCTTCATGATGGTGTAGCTGGTGCCAACCACGAATTCATGGCCGAGATCGTCATCGCCGAGCAGTTCGTCCTCGGCGGTGTTGTGCCAGAAATACTTGGCCCAGACCTTGGTCTTGTCGTTGAGCTGACGGGCGACACCGGCATAAATCATCTTGTAGCCCTGGTCGAACACATAGGGCGCCTGGCTGAAGGAGTTGTCGTCGGCAAAGTTGTCGAAGATAACAACCGAACCGATCATGGAGGTGGAGATGTCGATCACGTCAAAGTTTTCGGCGTCGCCATCAAAGGGATCGTCGTCGCCGGAAGCGTACAGGCCGCCGAGGGTGTAGGTATTTTTGCCAACGGCATAGTCAAGCTGGCCGTGGAACAGGAACGCCTTGCGGTCGAGGCTTTCGCCCAGGTCGCTGGAGGACACTTCGCCGGTCAGGTACATGCCGGTGAACATACCCGACAGATTGTCCCACTTGCCCTGGCCGGAAAGGCCCAGCCAGATTTCCTCGTCCTGCACGTCGGTGGCGAGCGAGGTGAAAGTGTCGCCAATCACATCGGTATAACCAACGGTCTCTTCGCCCTGATCCATATAGACCACAAAAGCGTTGAGGCTGTTGCCGTTGTCGAAGGTGTAGGTCAGATCGGCGGCGTAGGCATCGTCGTAGGCGGTTTTTCTGTCACCGCCGGAGGTGGAATTGGAACCATTCCAGTCATTGCGGAACCAGCCGAGGGAGTAGGCCCAGCTGCCGTCCTTGCGGGTCCATTTGACGCCGCCGGCGTTGTCGGACCACAGCAGGGGATTGTAGCCGACCGGCTGCAGACCGAGGGTCAGGCGGGAGGCCGGGTCGAAGGGCAGTTCGATGTCGGTGTAGGCCCACATCAGTTCGAACACGTTGTCGTCGCCACCGAAATCGGCGCCGCTGCCACCAAATTTGGAGGAACCGAATTCAAACCCGACCACGCCCTTGACTTTCTTCTCGTCGTCGGACACGACCATGTGCATGCGGTACTTGATTTCGCCGAAGAAATCGCTGTCGTTGGTTTCCTTTTTGGTGCTGGGCACGGTGACTTTGCCCTGGGCGGCAACATAGGGAGTGCCGCCAAGGACAACGGAGCCGAGGTATTTCTCGCTGTCCTTGCTGGTGCGCACCGACAGGTCGGCCTGGGTGCTGTAGGAGAAGCGGTTGTTGAGGTGGCCATGCCACTCAACGTTGATGGCCATGGCGGGCGCGGCCATGGCCACGGCGATCAGGGTCGCCAGGACAATACGCATCTGTTTCACGGTTTGGTCTCCTTCCATCTAGAAAAAGAAAAGTACAGGTTCCCGCGGTCGGCGGACATGCCTTGACGCAAAAACCGGTTTGGGGTGGAAAGCATCTGCCTTCACAAACCCCGAAGCTCCATCTCCGATATGTCCCGATGTTTCCCGGCAGAACAAATGCCGGATCCGGGTCGACTCTTTTTCAGGTCACCGATGCTGCCGATATTGCAAAGCGGGCGGCATCATCGACCGTGCATCTCTTACAACTTGTGTGCCAAACGCCATATCTTGATGTATACAGCGTCCCTGACGCAACATAGCCGAAAAAGCAGGGCCACAAGGGCTTATTCAAACATGGCACAGTGTGTTGATCACGCCACAGTCTGTTTTACTTTGTGCAACAATCGCCACAACGCGCTGCATTGTGGTATCATTGCCCTTTCCCGGAAGGCTGATCGAGCAGGGGACGCAAAGCTGCAGTCAGCCCGGCGGCATCGACCCCGAGGGTATCCTCAATGATGCGCCGGGAACCATCCAGCACCAGAACCCTGGGGATCGGGTAAACCCGGTAGGACCGATGCACCTGGCCATCATCGATCAGGGCTTCAAAGTTACGGGGAAGCTTTTTGTTCTTGAGATATTTTTGCACGGCTCCGGGCGACTCCTGGATAAAAACCTCCAGCACCACAATACGGTTATCGTCAAGAAAGCCGCGGCTGCGCTCCAGTTCGGCCATCTGCACCCGGCACCCGGGGCACCAGGTGGTACCGATGAGCAGCACAGCCGGGCGCCCCGCATAATCCGAGAGCCTGACGAGTTTGCCTTGCAGGTTACGCAGTTTGAAATCGGGGGCGGAAGTGCCGGGGACAAGCTGACACAGCGCCGGGGTGGCTGCGCTGAACATTAACAACCACGCGAGCGCGAGGCGCAGAAATGTTTTTTTCACGGACCCTCCCCAAAATGCCAAGCCACCAGAAATCAAAACGCCTGATTATCCGATCAGGAATCGGGATTAGTCAAGGGAAAATCATCAGCGAATGAAAACAAGGTTATATATCAGGGGATGGACATCGGCGAACTGCCGCCGTTTTTTCCATGTTGGCGTTTCGCCCGGCGAACGTTGACTTTCGGTAAGACATTGACTACCTTAAGCGCATAGACCTTGGGCTGGAAAGTCTTCATTGCACTCGTGCCCGCGATACGCATCCGCCCAGAGCTGTCTGACGGCATCATCGACCAGGAAGGACCTATCCCTTTGACACCACCTGTTTTCAATTTCCCTCTCGGCATCCACCCCTGGCCCAGCGAAAGGCGGCGCCTGCGGCGTCTGCGCGGCGGTTACACCTTCAGTCTGCTGGAAAATTCCAGCGACAGCTACCGGTTCACCATCATGGCCGAAGCCGGCCGGATCGAGCGGCTGTTTCACGCTTTCGCCGCCGCCATGCCCGAGGAATGTTTCTTTATTCTGGAATACTACGCCGACGAGCAGGAGCAGCCGACCGAGGAAAACGCCGAGCCCTTGCTCTATTATTCACCCTACATGCCCAAGGAAGATATTCTCGAAGCCGTACAGCCCTATCTTTCGCGGCTGGTGCATGACGGCTTCGTCGGTTTTGGCATCGCCAACAACCAGGTCGGGATGGAGTGGTTTTTTTCCGAGGAAAAAATCATCACCTGCTTCACCTGCAACCACATCCGGGTCATGGATATCCTGGGGCAATGCGACCTGGCCTACAACCCCCGGCAGCTTTTCACCTCCGACCTGGGGCACGACCACCTGTCGCTGCTCTGTTATCGGGCCGGTACCCTGCCGGGAATACTTTCGCGCTTTAACGAGCAGGCTCTCGACTATCTGAATTTCTGCGCCGAAATCACGGAAGAGCTGGAAATGTACCCCGTAGAGGACGACATTTCCTTCTTTTTGTCGTGCAAGGAGCAGCAGCAGATCGAACAGCGCCTGCGTGAGCATCCGGATTTCGACGGCCTGGCGGATGAGGAATTCGGCGATTTGCTGTTGAGCTGGAACGATTTCGTCCAGGAATGCGAAGACGGTTTCGAAGGCACCCTCGAAGATTACCATGACGGCCTGCGCCTGCGGGATCTGATTCAGTACGTCATCGAGGGGGTACCGCAGCTGCTCGCCCGCAAGCTCAACGAGGTGGTGGCCGACCCCGACCGCAGGCTGCGCCACAACCTGATCGATTGCCGCAAGCGCCTCGACGCGCCCCAGAACCTGTCGTTGCGCGAAGAGCGTTTCTGGTACGGCGGCATGGTCCGCAAGCAGGGCGTGGTGCTGCGACGCGACCTTATCCGCCAGGGGTGGTTCCAGCCATGAGCCCGGTCCTGCATGAAAGCCCGAAACCGTGATTGCGATCGTGGCAGCGGTGCCGGAAGAAACCGCGCTGCTGCGTCGCAGGCTGTTCCCCTGCGAGGTGCGCCGCTGCGGCCATCGCGACCTGTACTGCGGCAGCATGTTCGGACACAAGCTGACGGTGCTGCATACCGGTATCGGTAAAATCAACGCCGCGTCCGCCGTAACCGTCATGCTGGAACGGGAAAAACCCGAGATGCTGATCCTTACCGGCTGTTGCGGAGCCTACCCCGGACAGGGGCTGGCCACCGGGGATCTTCTGCTGGCCACCGAGGAAATCAGCGCCGACGAGGGGGTATTGACACCGGAAGGCTTCCGGGATTTCGGCAGTATCGGCTTTACCCTGCTGCGCAGCAAGGGGTTTGAATGCAGAAGCCGCTGTACCGTGGAAAGCAGGTTGCGGGAAAGCGCCCTTCCGCACCTGGAAAGATTCGCCGTGGAGGGGGGGCTCCATCTGAAATCCGGCCCCATGGTGACGGTTTCCACCTGTTCGGGAACCCTGCAGTCCGGCAGGGAATTGCAGCAGCGCACCGGAGGGTTGGGCGAAAACATGGAAGGCGCGGCGGTGGCCCAGGTCTGCGAACAATACCAGGTGCCCTTCCTTGAACTGCGCGGCGTATCCAACCTGGTCGAGGACCGGGACCTCTCCCGATGGGACCTCGAAGGAGCCGCCGGTGGCGTCCAGCAGGCTTTGATGGCCCTGCTGCGCGGCTGGTTTTCACCGATCCTGCGGGCCTGACCATGCACAAAACCATCCGCCTTGGCTTCTCTGCCTGCCCCAACGATACCGCCATATTTCACGGATTGATCAGCGGCCTTGTCCCCCTGCCGGGACTGCACCTGCACCACCGCATTGAAGACGTGGACACCCTCAACCGGCTGGCGGCAAACGGCAAGCTCGATGTCACCAAGGTATCCATGCATGCCTTCGGTCAGCTGCGTTCCGAATACGTCCTGCTGCGCAGCGGCGCGGCGCTGGGCCGGGGTTGCGGGCCGCTGGTGGTGGCCCGCCAGCCGCTGGCCCCGGAGGAACTCGGCGGCCGGCGCATCGCGGTCCCCGGCAACCTCACCACCACTACACTGCTGATGCGACTGTTCGGAATCGACGCATCCTGCCTGGTACAGATGCCGTTTGACGCCATTTTACCCGCCGTCACCACAGGCCAGGTCGATGCCGGGGTGCTGATTCACGAAGCGCGTTTCACCTGCGAAGTTCGAGGCGTTTTCAGGGTTCTGGATCTGGGCGTCTGGTGGCAGTCCCTGACCGGGCTGCCCCTGCCTCTGGGGGGCATAGCGGCGCGCCGCTGCCTCGGCGATACCCTTCATCGGCAACTGGAAGGGGCCATCCGGCGCAGCATCGATGTCTTTCGTGCGCAGCCGCAGCGGGCGGCGGATTTTATCCGGGAAAACGCCCGGGAACAGGACGAGAAGGTACTCGAAGGCCATATCGGCCTGTATGTCAACGACTTCACCCGCTGTCTGGACAAAACCGGCGAGGCGGCGATCGGGG
>Ga0265295_1002510_pt1 | contig 28898 bp, 23 predicted proteins | sample Munlansysbiofilm_FD_192503 | JGI IMG/M metagenome (GOLD analysis project Ga0265295, IMG submission 192503) | Leachate microbial communities from a municipal landfill in Southern Ontario, Canada - Methane capture system biofilm | ecosystem: Engineered > Solid waste > Landfill > Unclassified ... | reverse complement strand
AAACTGATCTCAACGCTAAGCACACACGACTATTGCCATAGAGCATGAAGATGAAATTTTGAATCTCTTAGCGTTCACGCAGTAAAAAAACATGTACTAAAAAATGAAAATATAAACAGATGAAAACGGTACAAATTATTGTTATAGTGGCTTTCGAACTACTTTTTAATGCCTGTAACAGCTCAAAAACGAATAGCACGACCACCCAAAAAACACAAAAAACAAAAAGGATTAGCTTGGTAAAAGTTATCGAACCATCAAACGGCGAGCTATTTACCCAAGGCGAACCTGTTAATTTTACCATAAAGCACATTAACGATACCATCATCCCCGACTCGGTAATTCTGTTTATAAACAACAACCGCATTGGGGCAACCAAAACGCTATCAAAAAGTTTTGAAACTCGGTCGCTAAGGCTGGGCAAGCACCAGCTAAAAGCCACAGCGTGGCTTAATGGCCATAGGCAAACCGCCTCAGTTGGCATTAAGCTAAAAGCCAACGCTCCCCCTAAACAGTATGGGTATAGTATCGTAAATACATTTCCACACGATATTGAGGCCTACACGCAGGGGCTATTTTACCATAAGGAGCATCTTATCGAGAGCACTGGGCAAATCGGGATGTCGAGCCTTCGCCAGGTTGAGATAGAAACAGGAAAAATCATTCAGAGCGTAAACCTCGAGAGGCAATACTTTGGCGAGGGAACAACAATTTACGATAACGAGATATACCAAATCACATGGACCTCGCGCAAGGGATTCGTTTACGAACCCGAAACATTTAACCTTATCCGCACATTCGACTACCCAACGCAGGGATGGGGGCTCACTACCATAGAAGATAAGCTGGTTATGAGCGATGGCTCAAACACGCTGTACTTTCTCGAACCAAAATCGTTTGCAGAAATTAGCCGAATAGAGGTTTACAACCATGTGGGACCGGTTAACCAGCTTAACGAGCTGGAGTATATCGATGGAAAAATATACGCCAACGTATATCTCACCGACTTAATAGTCATAATCAATCCCGAAACGGGCATGGTTGAGGCTGAGGTCGATCTATCGAATCTGTTAAACCCAAGCGACAGGCATAGAAATATTGATGTGCTAAACGGAATTGCTTGGGACAAGCAGAATAGCAGACTTTTTGTTACCGGAAAGAACTGGCCCAAGCTATTTGAAATTACCATTAAAAGGCAGTAAGTTTACCCCACTACTCAAACATTAATTTATAGGTGCGCTCAACTTTTCGCTCAAATTCCGAGAGATGTATCAACCCACTCGCTCTGAAAACTTCACGCCCATCAGCATAATAAATAATCCCAGGTATGGAAAGCATCCGAAGTTGGGCTGCAAGCTCGCGGTTTATGGTGGCATCTAAAAAAAACAGCTTTACCTTGGGGAACTTGCTTTCCATAAGCTCCTTAACCTTGGGCTCTAAAATTCCACATACCCCGCAATCATTACCCGACAAGTATAACAAAACCGAATCGTGCTGCGTAATCAATTCATCCCAAAGCTGCTTGCTAAAAACCATAACTATTTATTTACAATCACTAACACCCAAAATAAAGTATTGTTTTAATTTAAATATTAAAAAAACTGAAGTTTGTACAATTTTTGTTAATACACCCGTTTCTATAAAATATAGTCATTAACCTAACAGTATCTATTTACCAACCTAAAACCCAATGTACAAAATTATCACATTAAAGGCTTTATTAATTATCTGCCTTTTTATTGCAAAACCAGCCATATCGCAAGATCGGCATACCATTAGCGGATATATATACGAGAAAGGAAGCCGAGAAACAATGCCAGGCGTTAATGTTTACATACCTGGCACTACGCTGGGAACAGCTTCAAACACATACGGCTTTTACTCGCTCAGACTCCCTGCTGGCGAATACGAAGTCGTATTCTCATTTGTTGGTTACCAAAGCAGGACCTTTTCAATAAAACTCGACAAGGATGTTCCCCTAGAGGTGGAACTCGACCCTAGCATTGAGATTGAAGGCGTTGAGATACGTGCCGATATGCCGAAGCAATCGAGCCGAAGCTCACAAATGAGCGTTATGGAGATACCCGTACGACAAATAAAAGCCATCCCGGCGCTTCTGGGCGAAAAGGATGCGCTTAAGGTTATACAGCTAATGCCTGGGGTACAAAAAGGAAGCGAGGGCACCAGCGGTTTGTATGTTCGCGGCGGAGGACCCGACCAAAATCTTATTATTCTCGATGATGCAACGGTTTACAACGCCTACCACCTTTTCGGTTTCTTCTCGCTATTCAATGGCGATGCCATCAAAAGCCTTGAGCTTACCAAGGGTGGATTCCCAGCACGTTACGGCGGCCGTCTCTCGTCAGTTCTCGAAATTGTGATGAAAGATGGGAATAAGGAAAAGATATCGGGAGAGGCTGGCGTTGGGATTCTCTCATCACGGCTAGTGCTCGAAGGGCCAATTGCAAAGGACAAAGCATCGTTTATAGTATCGGGGCGCAGAACCTACTACGACATTTTGGCCCGCCCATTTATGCCCAATGATATAACGCTAGGCCTGTATTTTTACGACCTAACGGCAAAAGCCAACTGGGAAATTAACCGTAAAAACAGGATATACCTAAGCGGTTACTTTGGGAAAGACAATTTCTCGGGCAAAGAAAAATACGAAGGCGAGACAATAAAAGCGGGTATGTTTTGGGATAACGCCACATCAACCATACGATGGAACCATATATTCAGAAGCAACCTTTTCTCGAACCTCTCGCTAGTATTCAGCAACTATCGCCTTAAAATTTTTGCTGCCGAAGAATACGAGGATGACATTTTTGAGCTAACCTACCGATCGGGGATTCGCGATGTAGGAGCTAAGTACGATTTCACATGGATGCCACTACCCTCGCACACCATCCGATTTGGAGCAAACTTTACTTGGCACAGCTTTAACCCCAGCGCCGTTGTTCTTAAGGATACCTACACAGATGAATTTACAAGCGAAATAAACACTGTAAACACATATGAATCGGGTATTTATATCGAGGATGAAATGAAAATTTCTGACCAAGGAATTATTAATGCGGGGCTAAGACTCTCGCACCACTACCACGATGGTGCCTCGAACCTGAGCCTTGAACCGCGAATATCGGGCAGCCTTTTCCTCACAAAAACCTTATCGGCAAAGGCATCCTACGCACAAATGAACCAGCATATACATCTGCTTAGCACCACTGGCATCGGCCTGCCGACCGACCTATGGGTTCCAGCCACCAAATTCGCCCCATCACAAGATAGCTGGCAAGTTGCTGCTGGGTTTGCCAAAGATTTAAGAAATATATCGTCAACACTTTCGCTTGAGGGGTACTACAAAAAATCAGACAATGTTATCGCCTACCGCGAGGGGGCCAGCTTTTTAATGATTGACGACCCCTCCGACGCCACCGAAATAAAATGGGAAGATAATGTTACAAGTGGTGCTAGCACATCCTACGGAGTTGAACTACTTGCCCACAAAAAAAGCGGCCGATTCTCAGGATGGGTTGGCTATACCCTATCGTGGACTCAGCTCCAATTCGACGAAATTAACAACGGAAAGCCATACTGGGCAAAGTACGACCGCCGCCACGACATATCGGTTGTGGGTATTTACGAAATCAGTAAAGGGGTAACCCTTTCGGGAACTTGGGTTTACGGCACAGGCAATGCCATTACCTTACCGCTGGCAACATATCCTGTAGAACAACACAAGCCCAACGTTATTTCAAGCTGGTGGCTTCCCAGTCAAGTTCAAGATTATGGCGAAAAAAATGGCTTCAGAATGGCGCCATACCACAGGCTCGACCTGGGAGTTCAGGTTCACAAAAAATTAAAAAGATACGAAAGAACATGGGAGTTTGGCGTGTACAATGCCTACAATCGACAAAACCCGTTCTTTTATTTTGTTGAAGAAGAAGGGTCGTATAATTCGCAAACCGACGAATACACCTACACCAATAAGCTAAAACAGGTTAGCCTATTCCAGATTATTCCATCCGTATCATGGTCAATTAAATTTTAAATTTTATGAATAACACAGCGCTTAAATCAATAAAATATATTGCAATTGCACTAGTTGCAACCATGCATTACAGCTGCATTAAGGAGGTTGATAATTTGAACCTGCCCAACACAAAACCAAAGCTTGTTGTGCAATCGTTTATCTCGCCAGGAGACTCAATTACAGCAACCGTTTACGCATCGAAACCAATAAATTACAATGTTGGTAGTAATTCATATTACAGCGCATACGACACGGTTAAAAACGCCACCATTACCCTTATCAACCTAAGCACCGGCAGCAGCACCACAATTCCTTTCGATGCCGACAAAAAGAAGTACATACTTCCTCCCCTCGATTTTAGCATTGAAAAGGGAACCGAATATGAGCTTAACGTAACGGCCAACACATTTGAGCCAATAACAGCCCGAACAACAGTGCCAACAGGCGAAGCAACAGCCAAATTAAATAAAATTGACACTGTTAATGTGGAAGAGTATGGAGGAGTAAGAATATGGATTAGCGGTACCATTGATGACCCCGCAACAGAAAAAAACTTTTATAAAATCTCATCATACATTACCGATACAGACACCCTTGAAACACGCGTTGTAAGCTTCTTTTGGACCTTTTATAGTGATAGTAATCAGAATGGTGAAACCATAAATTTTAACCACCCTATGTACTACCACGAAAATGGGACCACAGAAATCATCCAAAGCTACATCACGATACTATTTTATGAAATTGACGAGCACTACTATAAGTTCCATAAATCAATCGAAACTATTTATGGTACGATGGATAATCCATTTACCGAATCGTCGCACCTGTATTCAAACATTGAGGGGGGTCTCGGCGTATTTGCATCTTTTGTTCAGGTAGAAGAGATAAATACGGAAAAGTAAAACCTTACGCCTTTGCCATATCAACCACGTTTACAGCAAAAAACGAGCATATTAACTAGCACTAAACATTTGCTTTTTAGCTAACAAACAGCTAGTTTTGCAAATAATTAGCAACTTCGCCAATAGGAGTTAATAATCTGCCTGTTTTTTTATCACCACGAATACAACATATAATAACACACTAAATGGATTACAACACCCAGCGTAAATCGCTAGCACTACCCGAGTACGGAAGGCATATACAAGAAATGGTTAATCAGCTTATGGAGGTTGAAAACTCTGAAGAGCGAAATAAAATGGCGAAATCCATAATTTCGATTATGGGTAATATGAACCCACATCTACGTGACATTAATGATTTTAAGCATAAACTTTGGGATCATCTTCACATAATGGCCAATTTTAAGCTCGATATCGATTCGCCCTACCCTAAGCCTGAAGCTTCAGTTATATTCGAAAAACCCAAAACAGTACCATACCCAGAAAACCCTGTTAAGCGTAAGCACTATGGCAGATCTATCGCCCTTATGATAGATAAAGCCACTGAAATGGAAAATGAGGAGCAAAAGATGGAACTTACACATCTAATTGCCAACCATATGAAAAAATCGTACCTTATCTGGAACACTGGCTCGGTTTCCGACGATGATATACTTCGAGATATGAGCGAGTTAAGCGGTGGCAAGCTTGCCCCATCACCAACTTTTAAGTTTAACGAAATACGCGAAAGCACTCACCATAAACCACGCAAAAAGTATCAATCGCGAAAAAAATAGCGGACATCATGGCAAGTTTCCAAATTACTGGGGGAAAAACTCTTAAAGGGGAGATTATCCCACAGGGAGCAAAAAATGAGGCACTACAAATTCTATGCGCAGTACTCTTAACACCCGAAAAGATTACCGTAAATAACATCCCTAATATCAGGGATGTTAACAAACTTATTGAGCTTCTTGCCTCCATGGGAGTTAAGGTAAACAGAACATCACCATCAACCTGCACATTTAAAGTCGAAAACGTTGACCTCGAATACCTAAAAACCAACGAGTTTAAGGAAAAGGCGGCAGCACTAAGGGGTTCCATAATGATTGTAGGCCCACTACTTGCCCGCTTTGGGATTGGATACATACCTCAACCTGGAGGCGATAAAATTGGACGCCGCCGACTCGACACCCACTTCGTTGGCTTTCAGAACCTAGGAGCCACATTTACCTTTAACGCAAGGGAAAGTTTTTACGAGGTTAAGGGCAAGAATCTAAAGGGCGCATACATGCTACTGGATGAAGCCTCGGTTACCGGTACAGCCAATATTGTAATGGCGGCCGTACTTACCCCTGGCAAAACAACAATATTTAATGCCGCTTGCGAGCCCTACCTACAGCAACTTTGCAAAATGCTGAACCGCATGGGCGCAAAAATAAACGGAATAGGATCGAACCTACTTACCATTGAGGGGGTTGACTCACTTGGCGGAACAGAGCACACCATACTCCCCGATATGATTGAGGTGGGTTCCTTTATGGGATTGGCAGCAATGACAAGAAGTCCGATAACCATAAAAAATGTTTCGTATGACGACTTAGGTATTATTCCAAATTCTTTCCGTCGGCTTGGCGTAAAGTTCAACCGAGTTGGCGACGACATTGTTGTTGCCCAACAAGACAGCTATGAAATTGAAACATTTATTGATGGTTCAATAATGACAATAGCCGATGCCCCATGGCCAGGATTAACTCCCGACCTGCTTAGCATACTGCTAGTGGTTGCTACCCAGGCAAAGGGTGCCGTTCTAATTCACCAAAAAATGTTTGAAAGCCGCTTATTCTTTGTTGATAAGCTGATTGACATGGGTGCCCAAATAATACTCTGCGACCCACATAGGGCAACCGTTATTGGACACAACCATCAAATAAAACTAAGGGCTACATCCATGGTTTCGCCCGATATTAGGGCTGGAGTTGCCCTGCTTATTGCAGCTCTCTCTGCCGAAGGCACAAGCGTTATACACAATATCGAGCAAATTGACCGTGGTTACCAAAACATCGAAGAGCGGTTAAATGCCTTGGGAGCAAAAATCGTTCGTAGAGATTAGTTTGCCGTCCTCCATACCCAATACATGGTAAAATTATGCCAAATTGACTGCTTTTCACTAATTGGCAAGTCTTTTGCTTTACTCCCGTACTAAACCGAAAATACTACCAACAGATATGAGTAAGAAAACATCTACAAAAGAGAAAAATGATGCTACCAAAAAGGTTGAGCATGATGAGGGGGTAAAACAAGAAGCAACCCCAGCTAACGAAACGGTTAAAGAAAAAGACGAGGAGTGCCAAGAAACGGAACAAACCGAAGCAAAAGAGGTAGATCCCATTGAAGAGCTAGAGAGCCAGCTGAACGAATCGAAAGATAAGTACATTAGGCTCTCGGCAGAATTTGACAACTTCCGCAAGCGTACACAACGCGAAAAAATGGACCTGATCAGGTATGGTTCGGAGGATGTTATGAAAAACATACTGCCGCTGATTGACGATTTCGAACGTGCTATTACACATAGCAAAACCGCTACCGATGTAGAAGCAATGAAAGAGGGTCTCTATCTTATCCATGGGAAATTTTTAGAATTCCTGAAGAGTAATGGGGTAAAAGAAATTGATGCATTGGAACAGGAGCTAGATACCGACAAGCACGATGCCGTAACCAAAATACCTGCACCCACAGATAAGCTCAAAGGCAAAATAGTTGATGTGGTGCAGAAAGGTTACATGCTAAATGATAAGGTAATCCGTTTCTCAAAAGTTGTAATTGGAGAGTAAGAAAAATAGATAAGTTATTAGATGTCAAAAAGAGATTATTACGAAGTATTGGGCGTATCGAAAAGTGCCACTAAGGAAGAGATAAAAAAGGCTTATCGCAAAAAAGCCATACAGCATCATCCAGACAAAAACCCAGGAGACAGCGCAGCTGAGGAGAAATTTAAAGAAGCCGCTGAGGCCTACGAGGTTCTTGGCGATGATAATAAACGTGCGCGTTACGACCAGTTTGGCCATGCCGGTATGAAAGGAGGAGGCGGATTTGGTGGTGGCGGTATGACCATGGAAGACATCTTTAGCCAATTTGGCGATATCTTTGGCGGACATTTTGGCAGTGGGTTTGGTGGATTTGGTGGATTTGGTGGTGGCGGCCGCAGCAGCTCACGGAGAGTAGCCAGAGGTTCAGACCTTAGAATTAAAGTGAAGCTTACCCTACAGGAAATTGCCAATGGGGTTGAGAAAAAAATTAAGGTTAACAAGTATGTGGCTTGTAAACCGTGCTCGGGCACAGGAGCCGCCGATGGTTCGTCGTACTCAACATGCTCAACCTGTAACGGTTCGGGTTACGTAGCGCGAGTTACCAACACGCTACTAGGACAAATGCAAACCACATCACCATGCCCCACATGTAATGGCGAAGGAAAAACCATTACCAACAAGTGCTCAAGCTGCTCGGGCGAGGGTGTTGTTCGCGATGCCGAGGTTATATCAATAAAAATACCTGCTGGTGTTGCCGAGGGTATGCAGATGTCAGTTTCTGGCAAAGGGAATGCAGCCCGTCGCGGTGGCATTAATGGCGACCTACTTGTTCTTATTGAAGAGGTAAGGGATCCGAATCTTACTCGCGATGGCAACGACCTAATTTACAGCCTATACCTTAACTTCGCTGACGCTGCACTGGGAGCACCAGTTGAAATCCCAACGGTTGATGGCAAGGTAAAAATTAAGATTGAACCTGGTACTCAACCTGGCAGAGTACTTCGTTTACGGGGAAAAGGACTACCCGATGTAAATGGATATGGCCGCGGAGACCTACTGGTTAGCGTTAACGTATGGGTACCAAAAAAAATCTCGAAAGAGGAAAAAGGAATTATAGAAAAACTAAAAAAGTCGGAAAACTTTACTCCCGCTCCCGATTCTAGCGACAAGAACTTTTTTGAGCGGATGCGAAGTTTTTTTGATTAGTTCAAGATAAACTCATACAAAACACGGATTACCTGCAGGTAATCCGTGTTTTGCTTTTTAGAGCATGAAAATCAGTCATATATATATTCTATTTTACTTGTAAGTTTGGTACTTTTGCACCGTATTAAAAATAACACTAATTGCTTTACGTGAACTCCATCGAACCAAACGAACTATTTACAACCCCCTCGGGGGATCCAATAATCGACGTTAGAACGCCCGCCGAATTTGCTGCCGGAAATATGCCAGGCTCAATCAATATACCGCTCTTTACCAATAACGAACGAGCCGAGGTAGGCACGCTTTACAAGCAGGAGAACAAAAGAAACGCCCTGCTACGGGCACTAGATATTGTTGGGCCTAAAATGTCGGACTTAGTAAAGCAAGCCAGCAAGATTAAGTATAACGAAAAGCTTATTGTTCAATGCTGGCGTGGGGGCATGCGCTCGGAATCGGTTGCTTGGCTACTTAATACCGCTGGCATACCCACAGTAAAGGTTTTTGGAGGATATAAGGGGTTTCGTCGCTACGCTGCATCTGTTATTAATAGGAAATGGAAATTTAAGGTTATAACCGGGTGTACTGGTAGCGGAAAAACGGAGGTATTGCTGAAACTAAAAGAAATGGGCAAACAGGTGGTTGATTTAGAGGGAATTGCTGACCACAAGGGGTCTGTTTTTGGAGGCATGGGGCATTCTCCACAACCCACCACCGAGCAATTTGAAAACAACCTATTTTGGGCTATCAAAGATTTCGATATAAACCGCACCGTTTGGGTTGAGGATGAATCGGCATGCATTGGTCATGTTTACGTTCCACAGGAATTTTACAAGCGAATGCACTTCAGCCCACTGGTTAAACTAGAATTATCGATAGACAATCGTATTGAAAGATTGGTTAATGAGTACGCTCAGTTCGACAATGATCAATTAACCTGCGCCATCGATAAAATAACCAAAAGGTTGGGTGGTAACAACGCCAGGCTGGCCGTAGAGGCTATTAAAAATGGCGACTACCACAAAACAACCCAGATTCTATTAAGCTACTACGACAAGGCCTACAACCATAGCGTTGAAGAACGCCGTAGCCAAATTGAGTTCGAAAAAGCCTATGAGCATTTTAATGCCGAAGCGATGGCAAAAGATATTCTTGAAGCACTGAAAACCAATAATCCGAGCCAACTATAAAGAATCAAAACATCCTTTAACCCGCATTATTCATCATATTTACAAAAGATGAATGCGAATGCGGGTTACCCCGACATAGTCGAGCCCAATTTTGGGCAACAAAATGGGTTGCAAGGTATAGTCGTTGTCGGACACCCCAATTATTCATCCGAATAATTGGCGTAAGGTTTAATCAATTACTATAAAAAAGGCCACAACAAGGTTATTTTCAAAAAAAACACGGAGAACTAAAAAAATACCCCTATTTTTGGGTGCAAAATTCAACAAATAAATGGCATAATATGAATATTCTTACAACTACTGGCATCGAGAAACGTTTTGTTAACCATTTAGCTCTCGATGATGTAAGCATTTCTGTTCCAGAAGAAAGCATTTACGGGCTTTTAGGCCCTAATGGAGCAGGGAAAACTACGCTAATCCGTATTATTAATCAGATAACTGGCCCCGACAAGGGTGCGATTGAATTTAACGGCCGGCCAATGGAAGCCGATGACATTTATAGCATTGGTTACCTACCCGAAGAGCGTGGGTTATATAAAAAAATGAAGGTTGGCGAACAAGCACTTTATTTTGCTCGTCTTAAAGGCCTTAGCCGACACGAGGCGCTTAAACGGTTAAAATACTGGTTTGAGAAGATGGAGATACAGGGCTGGTGGGATAAAAAGGTTGAGGAACTCTCGAAAGGGATGGCTCAGAAAATCCAGTTTATTGTAACGGTAATTCACGAGCCTAAGCTGCTGATTTTTGACGAACCCTTTAGCGGTTTTGACCCTATTAATGCAAACTTAATTAAGAATGAAATACTTGACTTACGAAAGAAAGGGGCAACCGTAATTTTCTCCACCCACAATATGAGCAGTGTTGAAGAAATCTGTAGCCACATAACGCTTATAAATAAGGCAAAAAATATTTTAAGTGGCCCTATTGATGAGGTTAAGAAAAACTACGGCAGCAACATTTTTGGCGTAACGCTTAAAGGCGATATCGATAAGGTAAAGGGAAGCCTTAACTCGAATTACGAGTTGATTAGCCACACCGAGGAGGCAGGCATTGTAAAAGCACAGGTAAAGGTGCACAAGTTTTCTGCCGATAACGAGCTACTAAAACAGCTAATTCCTGTTGCTGAAATACTTGGGTTTAACCAAGCAGTACCAAACATGAACGATATATTTATTCAGGTGGTACAGGAGTATAACAAAGCCCAAAACCAAAAATAATTATTACCCCGAAAATTTCTTACTATGAATAAAATATTGCTTGTACTAGAGAGAGAATTTTTAACCCGAGTTAAGAAAAAGTCGTTTATTATAATGACTATTCTGACCCCCATTCTCTTTGCCGCACTGATGATTGTTCCAGCATTAATTGCCACAATGGACGACACCGATGAAAAAAACATTGCTGTTATTGACGACGCTGGCATTTTTGAAGGAAAAATCCCAGAAACCGAATACCTGAAATTCACGTTTTTACCCAATATTAAGGTTGACGATATTAAGGAAACATTTGACGAGTCGAACTACTACGCTGTACTGCTTATCGGAAAAATGGTGGCCAGTAGTCCCGATGCCGTGGTACTTTATTCTGATAAACAGCCATCAATAGATATTACCTCACACATATCTAGATCACTTAAAAATGAGATAGAATCGCAAAAATTACTATCGTACGATATTGAGAACCTCGATGAGATACTAAACAATATCAAAACATCGATACGCGTTCGTACAATAAAATGGGGCAAAGATGGCGAGGCGAAAGAAAGCTCGACGGAGCTAGCCATGGGGCTTGCCTACATCTTAAGCTTTATCGTCTACATGCTTATCTTCCTCTTTGGAACTCAGGTAATGCGTGGGGTAATAGAGGAGAAAAGCAGCCGTATTGTCGAGGTAATCATCTCATCGGTAAAGCCCTTTCAGCTTATGATGGGAAAGATACTCGGTATTGCCGCCGTAAGTATTGTGCAAATTATACTATGGGTTATTCTTACGTTTGGCTTGGTTACCGTCGCCAGCAGCTTGCTACTCGACAAGCCCGAAAGTATTAGTAACCAAGATATGATAACCAACGTAATGGATGCTTCAGGAACAGCACAACAGGTTCCCGATAGCATTACCAGCGACAATGGTTTTGCAGGAGAAATGATGAACGCTCTTTCGAACATCAATTTCACCCTAATTATTGGTGGGTTTATCTTTTTCTTCCTCGGTGGGTACCTGCTTTACGCGGCTATGTTTGCAGCAGTTGGCTCGGCAGTTGATAACGAGGCCGATACACAGCAGCTGGTAATGCCAATTACAATCCCCCTAATACTAGCAATTATAGTTATGGTTAGCGGACTTAGGTCGCCCGACGGAAACATATCGTTCTGGTTCTCAATGATTCCGTTCACATCCCCCATCGTAATGATTACGAGACTACCCTATGGCGTACCCACATGGGAACTTATACTCTCGGGAAGCTTACTAATAATTACATTTATTATAATGACCTGGCTTGCAGCGAAAATTTACCGCACAGGCATTCTGCTTTACGGCAAAAAGCATAGCTGGGCCGAAATGTGGAAATGGATTAGATTTAATTAACCCGCATTACTCATCAAGTTTGTAAAAGATGAATGCTTATGCGGGTTACCCCAACCTAGTTGAGCCAAATTTTGGGTAACAAAATGGGTTGTGAGACTTAGTCGCTGTCGGAGACAGTAATTATTCGAACCATTGGTGTCCGGTTAATATTTATAGATTCCTCCCTACGGTGGGAATGACAGGGTGTTGAGTTGTATTTGGGAGGGGAGGGCTTGGCTAGCGGCGAAGCGCTAGCCAAGCCCTCCCCTAAAAACTAAACATTTGTCATTGACAAAGCCATTTCTATTTTCAACGGTTTTGTCGAACATACGTTTCAGGGCGAAACGCAGTGAAGCGAAGAATCTATAATGTTTAACTTTGTTTTTACCGGACAATAGTGTACTCAAATGAATAATTGGGGCTAAACATAGTCGAAGAATTGTAGCAGCTGGAGTTTGCGTGTAAGATTCTCATTATCAATAAGCAAACTACTACCTATAAATATAGAAGAACCCCTTTGCATCATTGTATTTCTTTGGCTTATCGGGGTCAATATCTTGAATAATATAGTAATAAACACCTTGAGGTAAATCGGTTCCGTAATAGTTTTTTCCATCCCACTTAATTACATTACCCTTGTACTCGTATACCATAGCTCCCGAGCGAGAGAAAACCGTAAAAGATAATATTCTTGTGCCAGATGACTTAACAATAAAATGCTCGTAAGGCCTTTTATTGGGTGTAAAAACATTGGGAATATCCTGAAAGTCTATCGCATCAGAACCAAAAACAGGGTCAATATCTAGTATTCTAGTGAAACATGCCGTATCATAACTACTGGTAACATCTACTACTTTCAGGGTAATCTCGTATTCTCCTCCATTTGGAAATGTATAGTAAACATTGGGAAACTGTCCATAAACAGGATTTTTAAAATCAACCTCAGGTTTTGGAACCATTTGTTTATCAAAAGTCCAAAAAAATCTAAGATTACCAATAGCCAGAGTGTCATTATCATTAATACCCAAAGAATTTTTAAAAACTCGTATTAAAGAACCAACCCTACCAAGCGAATCGAGCTGAAAATCATGTTCTTCTGTAAAAAAGGCCCGCTTAGGGTAAATTTTAATTGGTGCAGAGGTAAGGTTTGGATCTGTATCGCTACAATCACCACTTTTAAGCGTGTAGTATAGCGTTACATTAATAGCGTCTAAATTTGGAGGAAATGTGTAAAGCTCATCAGCCACCAATATATCGTCTGGCGTTACATCAAATTCAAAACGGCAAAACTTATAACCATCGGGTACGTATGGGGTAAGTTTTATAGTATCGGAAATAGTTTCATCCGAATCGTAGTTGCCAATAAGTTCATATGACACTGACTGTGCAGTAAGTTTATTAGACAGCAAACCTGTGGATATAAAAAATATGGCTAAAAAGAAATTGATGCATTTTTGCATAACTACCCCATTTTAAAATGTAAATATAGCAATTGCATGAGTAATCTACTTAAATTTTTTCGGTTAATTTTCTGACAACCCTAAAATTGTTGAAGAATTCCTTAGCAAATACCCTTACAACCGTATAGCCTGGAATGGCAAGTAACATTCCGAGCACTCCACCCAAGCTACCTGCAATTAGTAGCACAATAAAAATTTCGAGTGGATGCGCATGAACACTGCTGGAGAAAATCAAGGGTTGAAAAACAAAATTATCAATAAGCTGAACTGTAACAAATACGATGAGCATAAAAATAAGCATGGGCATAAGTTGCGTTGCAAAATCGAGGTTTAGGTTCGTTGCTATTCCAATGGTTAACCCCAAAACGGTGCCAATCAGGGGCCCCACATACGGAATAACATTAAGCACCCCCCTAAAAAGACCTATAACTAAAGCCGTATTAAAGGGCAAACCAACAATGAGCAACCCAATGGTATCGAGCGTCATTATCGCAAAACTTTGCAGCACAATTCCAACAAAATACCTACGGAGCAAATTATTAATACTGGTTAACGCATGCCTAATTCTTTTTTCTAACTTTTCGGGGAACAAAATTGTTACCCCCTCGAAAAACAGCCCTTTATCTTTTAAAAAGAAGAAGGTGATAAAGGTTATGGAGAAAAGCGCAATGGCAAACGAGGTGATAAAGTTGGCGGTTGAGCTAAACAGGTTGGTCAGAATCGACACATTGACCAAGCCACTGAGCTTATCTATCATAAACACTTTTAACGAAAAATCTTGTGCCGATGCAGGTAAATACTCATGAATAAACGCATCGATACGTTGGAGCGGCTCATTAAAGTTATTCACCATACGGGGCACGTTTACGGTACTTAGCTCGTTAAGCTGGCTCACAACCAGAGGGATTAACACCCTAAAGAAAAGTATAAACACAAGCCAGATTACAAGCAATGCTACCGTGGCACCAATAGCTCGTGGGGGAGACCAACCTCTAATTGAGATTTTACACACTAAATCAACCAAAGGCTTTCCTATCAACGAAAGAACCGCCGATATTAGAACAAACGTAACTATGTTACTAAAGTACCAAAGCAAAAATACTATAATGGCAATACTAACAGAAATAATAATGTAACGCGCAAGCTTATTCATAATCTCGGGTTATCGGATTCACTTACTTTCGAATATAATAGTTATGTAAAATTAATCGTTTTGTCCGAATAAGCATAACCTTACGTGCTTTTTACAAAAACTTGTCGATGATGCAAACATTTTTTGTTTCACAACTAGCTAGTTACATGCCTACTAAGAGTAGTGAACCGTACAAAAAACCACAAAGATTTAACCCACATTATTCATCAAATTTGTAAAAGATGAATATAAATGCGGGTTACCTCAACCTAGTCGAACCCAATTTTGGGTAGTGAAATTGGTTGTGAAACTCTGTCGCTGTTAGAGGCAGTAATTATTCAAATAAATAGTTGGGGTTAAGCCCCACATTACAACAATAGCTAAACCTTATGCCTGTGCGCCAATCAAAAACATCACTTACTAACATATACCAAAAATAGATGCTCAACGATTTTATTCTTGCCTACAAAGGCGAGTTGGCAGCACTTATCACTGCATTTTTCTGGGCAATTACCGCAATAGCCTTCGAGTCGGCTGGGAAAAAAATTGGTTCGCTACAGGTAAACATCATCAGGTTAACCATGGCATTTATTTTCTTGAGCATTCTTTCATGGGTTTCAAGAGGAATTATTTTCCCTGTCGATGCCAGTATACATAGCTGGGTATGGCTATCAATTTCGGGATTGGTGGGTTTTGTGCTGGGCGACCTGATGCTTTTTCAGGCATACGTAGTTGTTGGCGCACGCATATCGATGCTTATAATGGCTCTGGCGCCTGCCATTGCTGCGTTCATAGGCTGGGTATGGCTGGGCGAAACCATAACCCCGAAACAAGGATTAGCCATGCTACTCACCTTTTTGGGCATCGCCATGGTAATACTCCAACGGGATACCAACAACCCCGAGCAACCAAAGGGTCGCAAAAAGGTAAAGTTTTCGTATCCAATAGCGGGATTGCTGCTAGCCTTTGGCGGTGCTGTTGGTCAGGGAGGCGGACTGGTACTTAGCAAGTACGGCATGGGCGATTACGATGTTTTTTCGGCTGTTCAGATAAGGGTACTAACGGGCATTATTGGGTTTGCCATTATCTTCACCTTTTTAGGTAGATGGAAAAAATTGGGGCAAGCTCTAAAAAACCAGAAAGCGTTAGGGCGAATATCAATCGGAGCATTTTTCGGACCTTTCCTTGGGGTATCGTTCTCGCTATGGGCTATTAAGTTTACCACAACAGGCGTTGCGTCGGCATTAATGTCCATAGTTCCCGTACTAATAATACCCTTTTCGGTACTTATAATGAAAGAGAAATTCAACACCAAGGAACTCCTGGGGGCCGTTGTAACCATTATGGGGGTATTCCTGTTCTTCTTATAGTAAAAACTAGCTTATCAATAGCTTACACAAATACATTAAACCTTACAGAATTAATTCATCCAACATAAAACAGGGGTTAACATTCTCATTCGTAAAAAAACGATTACCTTTGGGATACAAACAGAAATTAAACCTGGCTTAAATTACTGATATCGAATGGTTGTACCCAATTTAAAAAAAATTATCATTAGTTTTTGAGCTTAAATAATTGATACTAATAGTAGAATATTATTTTTGAAATATGTATAAAGAAAAGCTGAAATTTATCGATCTCTTTTGTGGAATTGGAGGCTTTAGAATAGCATTTGAAGAGGCTTGTGAAGAGAATAAAATCCAAGCAGAATGCGTATTCTCATCCGATATCGACAAATATGCACAGGTAAGCTATGAAGCCAATTTTGGAGAAAAGCCAGCTGGAGATATAACAAAAATTGACGAAAAGGATATACCAGACCACGATATTCTTTTCGCAGGTTTTCCGTGTCAGCCTTTTAGTATTATTGGACAAATGAAAGGGTTAAATGACACTAGAGGAACCTTGTTTTTTGATATTGCACGAATTGTTAAAGAAAAAAAACCAAAAGCATTTATTTTAGAAAATGTAAAGCAACTTGTTGGGCACGATAAAGGAAAAACACTAAAAATCATCGTTAAATCATTAAAAGATTTAGGATATCACGTTCAGTATAGTGTGCTTAATGCCCTAGATTTTGGCCTACCTCAAAAAAGAGAAAGAGTTGTTATAGTTGGTCATAAGGAACCCATTCTATTTACTTTTCCCAATCCCCAAAAACCATACAAACCATTACAAGAGATATTAGAGAATAAGGTTGACGAAAAATATTTTGCTTCAGACCACATAAGATCAAGAAGAAAAGAAAAACACACATCTTCTTATTATCCATCTATTTGGCACGAAAACAAATCAGGCAACATCTGTTCTTACCCTTATTCTTGTGCACTTCGTTCAGGTGCTTCGCATAATTATCTTTTAGTTAATGGTGAAAGAAGGTTAACACCTCGTGAAATGTTTAGATTACAAGGTTTTCCAGATTGGTACAAAATTGTAGTTAGCGATGCACAGGCCAAAAAACAAGCTGGAAATGCAGTTCCCGTTAGTATGATAAAAGCAGTTGCTCAAAAATTATTGCCATATATTGCCACAACTATCGACCAATCGATGGTTTTAAGAGAGTATGATTTAAATTATAACGCAAGTTAATGGGAAAAAGAAAAACACCAAGATTAAGAACGGTTAGCAAATCTGTTTCCGCTTATCCATTAAATAAATTCAATTCAGATTTTCCTCATATTTTAGGCCAAGAAATAGTTTATCTACTAGCTAGTAAAGGACGTGCTGACCTACAAGGAAACGAATGGGAACAAATTTTTGCTTTATGTGTTGGTGCAGACTGGAAACCATCCAACGTTGGATTAGACGACGTTGTTATGGGGAATACAGCCTGGGGAGCAAAGACTGTCAAATCAGGAGTTAAAGACTTCAAAAACTTGAAACAAGTTCGCTTGATTTCTGGAAGAAATTCACCTGTTTATTCGTACGGAGGAACAATTGACACCACAGCTAACCCAAATGTTATTGGCGAACAAGTATTAGAAATTTGGAATGAACGTGTTTCTGCCATTCGTGAAAAATACAAACATTTAAGAACAGTCGTGCTGGTAAAATCAAATAACCTTTCTCAGGTGGCGGTATTCGAATTTGACACAATTCGCTACGAATCTGAGCTTTTTGACTTCGAATGGAATAAAAACGGGAATCTTGAGGGCTACATAAAAGGCACAAAAAACAAACAATTTGTGTGGCAGCCTCACGGATCACAATTTACAATAATAGAGAAAGTACCCAAAGAAACTTTGATTTTAAAAATCAAGCAACCCGAAAGATTGGATAAGAAAAAAATACTTAATGCAATCGGATTTGATAAAACTTGGGTTACTATTGAACGGAAATAAAAAAACTGGCCACAATAAACATTATAAACGAAGGCAAAAAAGCACATTTGCCCGAGCCAGTATTAAAAATTGAATTTGGCGGTATATTCGTAACCCTAGTCAAAAATGAACATAACGAAAAACACTTTTTATCTATCGGATTAAATAAACGTAAAATCAAAGAACGTAGTTGTAACCTTTATTATAATTGACTTATATAGTTTTTCTTTTGCAACAACCAGACACTAATGATGGCGGATATTGATAAAAAAGGGAACGTACAGCATAAAAAAAACGATTACCTTTGGGTTACGAACAAGATTAAACTTGATAATATTTACTTCGAACGCATAAACAGTAAAGCCATTCTACCTGTTTCTTATAACACAAAAAAAAGACAATAACATAACATACGTAACCAGTAATTAATAAAATTTATAAGCATGAAAAAACTTCTAAAAACTTTCGGGGTTATAGCAGCACTGGCTCTTATGCCAGTAGTTGTAAAAGCCTACGAGGATGCTCGCTTGATGCGCTATCCCGACATCAACGGCAACCAAATTGTATTTGTTTATGCCGGTAATATTTGGACTGTTGATGCCAATGGTGGTAATGCGCGGCAGCTAACATCGCACAAGGGGATTGAACTGTTCCCAAAAATTTCGCCCGATGGCAAGTGGATTGCCTTTTCGGCAGAGTACAGCGGGTCCAGACAGGTATATATTATGCCCTCGCAAGGCGGAACGCCTAAACAGCTTACCTTCTATAATGATATTGGCGAAATGCCCCCACGTGGAGGGTACGACTACGTTATTTTGGGCTGGACATCCGACAGTAAAAACGTATTCTTTCGCGCCAACCGAACCCCCTACGGCGACAGGATAGGGAATTACTACACGGTTAGCATAGATGGTGGTTTTGAGCAAGAACTCCCCATTCCCCATGGCGGATTGGCCGACCTTTCGCCCGATAACAAGAAGATTGTTTTTACCTATATCGACAGGGAATTCCGCACTTGGAAACGCTATAAAGGCGGACGTGCCTCGAACCTTTGGATTTACGATTTAGAGAAAAATGATTCGGAAGAGATAACCGACTTTAAGGGTACCGACCATATACCCACTTGGTTTGGCGATAAAATTTACTTCGCATCCGACCGCGACCAGTGGCTTAACATACACAGCTACAACGTAATTTCGAAACAGGTAAAACAGGTTACCCATCACGAAAAATTTGATGCTATGTGGCCCAGCGGAAGCAACGGGCAGATAGCTTACGAGGTTGGTGGACACCTATACAAACTCGACCTTGAAACGGAGCAAACGCAAAAGGTGGAGGTCAACATTAAGTACGATAACGCCACAACGATACCTTACTTCAAAAATGTGAAGGATAACATACACAGCGCAACCATTTCGCCCAAGGGTAACAGGGTGCTTTTTGATGCGCGCGGCGACATATTCTCAGTGCCAGCTGGCGAGGGAACAATCCATAACCTTACCAATAAGCAGGGTGTACGCTCGGTTTACCCACAGTGGTCGCCCAATGGAAAATGGATAGCCTACCACTCCGACGAAACAGGCGAGTATGAGGTTTATCTTCTTGAAAACAAGGAAAATGCCGTTGCAAAACAGGTAACCAAGAACTCTAAGGGTTGGAAGTACGCAGCCTCATGGTCGCCCAACAGCAAGATGCTGGTATTTTTCGACCGCTCAATGCGTCTTCAGCTGCTCAACGTTGAAACGGAAAAACTCACCGTTGTCGACACACCCACTTCCAATGAAATTAGGGACTACACCTTTTCACCCGACTCAAAATGGATTGCGTATACTAAGGACAGCAAAAACGGACAGGGTGCCATATGGGTTTACAATACCGAAAACGGCAAAAAGCAGCAGCTTACCAATGATGCTTTTGGAGATAGAAACCCAGTATTCTCAGAATGCGGCAACTACATTTACTTTGTATCAAATCGCGACTTTAACCTAAAGTTTTCCGATTTCGAGTTCAACTACCTATACGCCGATGCTGCCCGCATTTATGCGGTTGCCCTGCGTAACGAAAGCCCAAGACTTTTCGAGCCGAAAGAAACGGTAGAATCTACCGAAGAGGATAAGAAGCCCAACAAAGACGAAGTTAAGGCAGAGGTTAATGTAACCATCGAGTTCGACGGAATAAACCAGCGCATTATGGCATTCCCATTATCGTCGGGCAGTTACTGGGATTTACAACCCGTAGCTAATGGGCTGGTTTACTTTAACAGCGATGGAATGCAACGCTACAATATTAAGGAGCAAAAAAACGAGACCATTATGCCGGGCATACGCGGAGCAACCGTTTCGACCGATGGCAAAAAGTTCCTTTACAATAGCCGTGGAGATTATGGAGTAGCTTCGCTAGCTCCAAACCAAAAGGTTGGTGAGGGTAAGCTAGACCTTAGCGACCTAACCCTGCGCATTGAGCCCCGAAAAGAGTGGGAGCAAATTTTTGTTGATGGATGGCGAATTTTCCGCGATTACTTTTACGTTTCAAACCTGCACAACGTTGATTGGGACGGCTTTAGAGAAAAGTACAGCGAGTTACTACCCTACGTTAATCATCGTTTTGACCTCGACTATATTTTTGGCGAAATTATTGCCGAAACAAACACAGGTCACAGCTACGCCAACTATGGCGATTTTGAACGGGTAAAACGCATTGATAATGGGCTACTAGGTGCAAAATTAACTGCCGACAAGGGTAACAAGCGTTACATCATCAGCAAAATTTTCGATGGTGAAAACTGGAATTCTGCCCGACGCTCACCACTTACCGAGCAGGGAATTGATATAAAAGAGGGCGAATACCTTATTCAAATTGATGGACAGGATGTTACCACAAGCCAAAACCCATACCAATTCCTTGAGAACAAGGCCAACAAATCGGTACGACTTACCGTTAACAGCAAGCCAACCAGTCAGGGAGCTCGCACCTATACCGTTAGGCCAATTGCCTGCGAACAGGAGCTAATGTACCTCGATTGGGTAAATTCGCGCCGCGAAATGGTTGACAAGCTATCGGGCGGACGTATTGGTTACATGCATGTTCCAAACACAGCGGTTGAGGGTAATCGCGAGCTGCACCGGGGCATGTACGCCTACAACCATAAGGATGCGCTAATTATTGATGAGCGATTTAATGGCGGTGGCTTTATACCCGACAGGATGGTTGAGCTGCTTAACCGTACAACCCATGCACATTGGCACAGGGCTGGTTTACCCGACCCAATGCGCACACCGGGCTTAGCACACGAAGGGCCTAAGGCCATGCTAATTAACCAGTACGGTTCGTCGGGTGGCGATGCTTTCCCATACTTTTTCCGTCAGAAAAACTTAGGCACCATTATTGGGTCGCGCACATGGGGCGGACTAGTGGGCATGAGCGGTAACGCTTCGCTTATGGATGGTGGTTACATTGCTGTTCCGCGTTTCGGTATATACAACGATAAAGGCGAATGGATAATTGAGGGCATTGGCATATACCCCGACATTGAGGTTATTGATGAGCCGCACCTACTTTTCCAAGGAAAAGACCCATCAATTGAAAAAGCTGTTGAGGTACTGCTTAAGCAGCTCGAAGAAAATCCACCTAGAGAATGGCCAGTACCTGCCGACCCCGACCGTAGCGGTTGGATTGAGGTAGAAATAGAATAGGCTACTCGGTATTTTACAATATAAAACATCCCGCGATTTTAGCGGGATGTTTTTTTATTCTGATAATGACCTCCTACTAACCCGCATTATTCGTTAAATTTGGTAAAGATGAATGTAAATGCGAGTTTCCCCGAAATAATCGAGCCCAATTTTGGGTAACAAAATTGGTTGTGAAACTTAGTCGCTGTCGGAGACAGCAATTACTCGAATGAATAATTGGGGCTAATTCCCATTCAACATCTTCCATACCGCACCCTCCTTTAGGGCATACGACGATTGTATCATATTTTTGATATCGAACCTCCGAATCAAATAGTTGGTAAAAATTGTTGCCAAAACAATCATCTCAACCCTCATGGCGTCCATTCCTGGGATGGCCTTTCGCTCAACGGCAGTTGTTGCAATAAGCCGATTGTGCAACGCAAAATACGCATCCATTGGCATTACGATACTCGGCTCACCATTGCCATTAATGGCCCCATTTGCTGACAATACGCTTCGGTACGTATCAAAAGACCCCGAGCTGCCAATTATTGTTTCTGGCTTATATAGGCTAACGTGCTGCGCCAAATCGCTGAGCTCCTCTTGTAAAAAAGCCTCCACCTCTAATACTTCTGAAGAGGTGATGGGATCCGACGGGTTAAACATTTGCAAAAGGCGCGATATGCCCAAATCGTAACTTTTTCGCCAAACGGACTCATGCCTATTCCCTATTATTATCTCGTTGCTCCCTCCCCCAATATCGAGCATTAAAACGTTACTTTCATCCAGCTCCACAGCCTGCCTTATGCCCAGATAAACCAGCTCGGCCTCCTCGCTACCATCAATTATCTGAACCGTAACCCCGTGTATGTTTTGTATATCAGCAATAAATTGCTCACCGTTTTCGGCGTTGCGGGTTGCCGACGTGGCAAAGGCGTAAATGCTATCTGCCCCATAACGCTTTACGGTTTGGCAATGCTCGCCAATAGCGTTCAACCCACGCTCATAGGCTGCGGGAACAATAACCTTTTGGTTAATCCCCCCCTCGCCAAGTTTAACCCCTAACTTGCCGCTATGAAGTATTTTATAAGAAGAATGCCCATCAACCGAAGCTATTAGCAAATTGAAGGTATTGGTCCCCATATCGATGATGGCTACTTTGCGCATTTTATAGATTTTAAGTTGAAAGATATTAGGTTACACAATTCGGTTATCACTTTCGAAAAGCAGCAAATACATTGTCGATTATCGACAGTAAAACGTATCCTAGAATAATAACTACAACCGATGCAAAGCCCATTAAAAAGATGGCAACAACCGATATAGCCACTAATAAAATCTGCTTCCATAACCCTTTTACCGAATCGCCCTTTTTAACCTTTAGCGAGAACATGGGTATTGGCAGTACGAGCAACGCCGACAGCACCAGCACCATTGCAATAATTGCCACAGGCGATGCTAGCAATGGTTCAAACCACCCTGCGTGCGAACTGCTGAGCCCGAATACTAAACCAGCAATAAACATAGCGTTTGCGGGGGTTGGTAAACCTATAAACGAGGATGTTTGTCGGGTATCAACATTGAACTTAGCTAGCCTAAGCGCCGAGAAAACGGCGATAAGGAAAGGGATAGCAAGAATAACATTCCCGTTGCTAAAGCCCTGCTCGGGTGCTAATGCTAGCGCATCTTTTAAAAGATGAAAAACAATAACCGATGGCGCCACACCGAAGCTCACCAAATCCGACAGGGAATCGAGGTCCTTACCAATTGATGAGTATGCTTTTAGTAGCCGCGCCGCGAACCCATCGAGGAAATCGAAAACGGCTGCAAAAAGAATAAGATAACCTGCCAAAAGCAGATTTCCCTCAAACGACGCAACAATCGAAAGGCAACCAAGGAAAAGGTTTACAAGGGTTAGCGTGTTCGGTATATATTTAGTTGGATTGGGTAAACGCATAATAAAGCTAATTAAGTGCAATATTTAACACAAAAATAAGTTATTTGAACTAATAAGCAGACATTCTTTTTTTAAATTGTATTAAGTTTGTCCGGTAATTATGAACCGCCAGCAAGCACATTCCATAACAATGAACAGGCTAGCAGCAATAGCACTTTTCGTGTTTTTCGGCTTAAGCCTTAGCGCCCAAACAGCTAAGTATAGCAACGATTTTCTCAATATCGGGGTTGGTGCTCAGTGGCTAGCCATGGGCAATACGGGCGTTGCGCTAAGTAACAGTGTCGAAACGGCATACTGGAATCCCTCTGCTCTTGTAAATATCAACAAAAAATATGAGATAGGCGCCATGCACGCCAGCTATTTTTCGGGAATGGCTAGCTACAACCATATAGGCGTAGCCCATAAGCCCGATACGTTATCGGCCCTGGCATTTACCGCCATCCGTTTTGGCGTTGACGACATACCCAACACCACCGAGCTTATTGATGCCAATGGGAACTTTAGCTACGACAGGCTAAAACTTTTCTCGGTTGCCGATTACGCTTTTCTCCTCTCCTACGCTCGTAAATTACCTATTAAAGGATTGTCCGTTGGTGGCAACGCCAAGGTAATATACCGCAACGTTGGAAAATTTGCCAACGCATGGGGCTTTGGTATCGACGTAGGCGCAAGCTATAAGCGGAACGGATGGGTTTTTGGCGCAAACTTTAAAGACGTTACAACCACGCTTAACATCTGGAGTTTTAACTCTGAAGAGCTGGAAATTACCATTGCCGACAGCACCTTTAACCAAGCGCCCGATAATGGGCTAGAGATTACCCTTCCGCAGCTAGCGCTGGGAGCTGCCCGCGCTTTCGACATTACAAGCCAAATATGCTTAAAGGCTGAGGTAAACACCATTTTCTACTTCGACGGACAGCGCAACACTCCCCTATCAACCAGCTTTGCCAGCATAGACCCCCGAGTTGGACTTGAGGTTAGCTACCTCGACATGGTGTTTGTTAGGGCTGGCGTTAACAACCTGCAAAGGATTACCGAGTTCGATAGTAAAACCGCACTAATTATTCAGCCAAACCTTGGTATTGGCCTTAAATATAAAGGCATAACCCTCGACTACGCCCTAACCAACATAGGCAGCATTGGGTTCTCTCGCTACTCAAATATTTTTAGCTTACGCTGGGAATTTAACTCTTTTGCTAAAAAGGGTTAACCCTATTTACCATCAACACCCACATCAACAACAGAATTAGCTACACCATCGCTATTACTTACAGAATTCTGCCATTTATCTACTTTAATAGTCTCAAATTGTTTTTTGAGCAGGTAAACACACACAACAGATGCTAAAATACCTCCAACAATAATCAGAATCATATTAGTAACACCTCCGTACGACTCTATGAACGACTCGCTCATAGCTTCTTCAGCATCTTGAAAGTAGCCACCCACAAAAGCAACCAAATTATTTACAACGTGAATTATTATGGTTAGCGAAAGTTTTCGTGTTTTGTAGTAAACCCAACCTGCAAGCAGGCCAATTAAAAAAGCTGCAATAAATTGCCAAGGATTAAAATGAACTATCCCAAAAAGAAAGCTAGATAAAACAATAGATTTTACTGGAGAGTATCTGCGTAAAAATCCATCTAGAATAATTCCTCTAAAGATTAGCTCTTCAAGTATGGGTGCTGCAACAACAATTGTAAGAAAAGGGAATACCCCCTTTTGATTTCCTAACTCAATAAATATCTGCTTAAAACTATCGGACATTGGTAATAAATTAGCAAGGGGTGAAACTATACCCACTTGAATGGCGATTATAGAAACAGAAACCAAGGCCATCATTTTTAAAGAGCTCAGACTAAAATCATACCTCCTAATCCCAGTTCTGCTTTTGCGCATAAAATGGGCAACAAAAAAAACACCACCCATTGATAGCGCATAGTAAAGGAAAAGCGAAATTCCCTTGCCTAGCACATCGTCCAAAAGCATAACAGGGCTAAATACAAGTATTGAAACCAAGGCTAACCCCACTATCCCCCAACCTTGCCCCACGCTAGGGAAATTAAGTTCTTTTTCTTGAAAAGACATATTGCAAATTTTTAGTTAATTTTTAGAGCTACACAAAAGTAAGCATAAAAATGAAATAAGTTTCATGCTAACCCCCGCTTTTGTACCTTTAGCTCCTTGTCAACCTGCCCCCTTTTTAACTGCCTATTAAATAAGTCATTGTCTTCATCGTAAACCAATTTATGTCAACAAACCTTTAGTAAAGTTAATACATATTTACAGGAAGCGAAAAGCACTCAACATCCTTTTCATCAATTCATTAACACAAATTATTCATCTGATTAGTTGCGGTCGAAGACCGCAACTAGGTCTCAACCCTTATTTGCATTCATCTTCAATAAATTTGATGAATAATGCGGGTTAAAATCCACCATCCAGCATGCACTGTTCATTTCGTGTTGATAAACATTTTTCGTTAGACTGATTTAATTCGCTATTTTTGCATGTTAACTAGGAGAGAAAAATATGATGGACGGAATTTATTCAGAAGATAGCATTAGAACCCTTGAGTGGAACGAGCACATTAGGTTGCGCCCTGGCATGTACGTGGGCAAGCTGGGTGATGGCGTTCAGCCCGATGATGGAATATACGTACTGCTAAAGGAAGTTTTCGACAACTCTGTTGATGAGTTTATGATGGGTAATGGTCGAACCATTACGCTTGATATAAGTGAAAGTAGCGTTGTAGTGCGCGATTACGGGCGAGGAATACCCCTGGGTAAGCTCGTTGATGTTTCATCGAAAATGAACACTGGGGCCAAGTACGACTCCAAGGTTTTCAAGAAATCGGTTGGACTAAACGGTGTGGGTATAAAAGCTGTTAACGCATTATCAACAACATTTCGCATACAAAGTTTCCGCGAGGGTAAATCGAAGCTCGTTGAATACTCGCGCGGCAACATCGTTAATCAGCAGGATATTGACACGCCAAGCGAGAGGAACGGCACCCTAGTTGAATTCATTCCCGACGATACTCTATTTGGCAACTTCGAGTACCAAAACGAGTACATCGAAACAATGGTTCGTAACTACTCGCACCTTAACACTGGGCTTACCATTAAATACAACGGCGTACCCTTTGTATCAAAAAATGGGCTGCTCGACCTGCTAAACGAGAAGCTCTCGGGCAAAGAGCTGTATCCCCCAATACATCTAAAGGGCCCCGATATTGAGATAGCCATTACGCACGGCGTTGGGTATGGCGAGGATTACTACGCATTTGTTAACGGGCAGCATACCACACAGGGCGGAACGCACCTAACAGCATTTCGCGAGGCGCTGGTTAAAACTGTACGCGATTTTTATAAGAAAGATTTTGATGCATCCGACATACGCACATCGATAATTGCATCCATAAGCGTTAGGGTTGAGGAGCCGGTTTTCGAGAGCCAAACCAAAACAAAGCTTGGTAGTCGCGATATGGGGCCCGATGGACCGTCGGTACGCCAATTTATTGGTGATTTTGTACGAACATCGCTAGATAATTACCTACACAAAAGCCCCGAAACAGCCGATGCCATTCAGCGTAAAATCCTAGAATCGGAAAAGGAGCGTAAAGCGATATCGGGTATCAAGAAGCTGGCTCGCGAACGGGCAAAAAAAGCCAGCCTACACAATAAGAAGCTACGCGATTGCCGCGTTCACTATGGCGATAAGAATGAGCTAAATATGGACACCACCCTTTTCATCACCGAGGGTGACTCGGCCAGCGGCTCCATCACCAAAAGTCGCGATGTAAAAACGCAGGCAGTTTTCTCGCTTAAAGGAAAACCGCTTAACAGCTACGGATTAACAAAAAAGGTTGTATACGAAAACGAGGAGTTTAACCTGCTGCAGGCCGCCCTCAACATCGAGGAAGATATTGAAAATATTCGTTACAATAAGGTGGTTATAGCAACGGATGCCGACGTTGACGGTATGCACATTCGGCTACTTTTAATTACCTTTTTCCTCCAGTTTTTCCCCGACCTAATTCGTCAGGAGCACCTGTTTATACTTCAAACACCCCTTTTTAGGGTACGAAATAAGAAAACAACCAAGTATTGCTACAGCATCGACGAAAAAGAAAAGGCAGTTAAGCAGCTCGGTAGCACCGCCGAAATCACCCGTTTTAAGGGGTTAGGTGAAATCTCGCCCGATGAGTTCAAAAACTTTATTGGTAAGGATATGAGACTCGACCCTGTTCGACTAACGAACAAAGACCAAATAGCCGATCTACTTTCGTTTTACATGGGGAAAAACACCCCTGAACGCCAAGAGTTCATCATAAACAACCTGAAAATTGAACTAGACCTGCTTGAGGAGGAAAAGGTTGAAAAAAAGGTTATAAATAAGACTGAAACTAAAACTGAGGCTAAGGTTGAAGAAACGGCTGCAGTATAGCAACAAGTAAAAAAGAAAGAAACACAAATCAAACAATGCAATTCGACGATTTTGAAGCGGAAGACCAGCTAAACGGAGACAAAACCCGAAAAACCTCTACCGACGAACAAAGCCGCATAGCTAAGCTTACGGGCGAGGAGGCAAAAAAGGTTAAAATTTCGGGTATGTACAAGGAGTGGTTTCTGGATTACGCCTCGTACGTAATCCTCGAGAGAG
>Ga0265295_1002509_pt1 | contig 28909 bp, 25 predicted proteins | sample Munlansysbiofilm_FD_192503 | JGI IMG/M metagenome (GOLD analysis project Ga0265295, IMG submission 192503) | Leachate microbial communities from a municipal landfill in Southern Ontario, Canada - Methane capture system biofilm | ecosystem: Engineered > Solid waste > Landfill > Unclassified ... | reverse complement strand
CAACAAGTATGTCGCTGAGATCGGCGGAGTCGACGAGATAATATCGGGCGGATCAAAAGGTGTTGATTCCTACACCAAAGAATATGCAACAGAACACGGAATCAAATTCAAAGAGTTCGCCCCAGACTTCCAGAGTCACATCAATGCAGCAACCTTTGTCCGGGATGCCGAGATGGCTGAATATGCAACCCATCTGCTGGTACTTTCTAACGGAGTCAGCAAGGAAGCAAAAAATCTCATCAAAGAAGCACATGTAAACAATATCCAGGTCAAGAGTGTTGGCGGATTTGAGGGACGTGTCGAATCTGAAACATACCGTACTGGTGCAATGCCGTCCCTTTACTAATAACCATATATTAGCAGAATACCTCGGGAACTATCACCCCACATGAGAAATATCCCCCTTTTTTCTCATGTGTTATAACCGAACGAAATACAATTTTTTACTGAATTCCCTTTGAATGTTACCTATTTACTGCACTCAAATGAATCTTTCATGATATGGGATCGTCACCGCCAGATAATTCTTCAGATATACATCCTGAAAACACGAATAATGTACTTCAGGAATGGCTGGTTTTCGCCAATCCAAAAATGATTCACCCCTTAAGGTAATCGCCAATTGGTTTAGTCTTATCCCACCCATATTCAAGATGAGAGCCCGGATAAAACAGGCGATAATTAAATGAATGCCGAATATCATTTTAAAAACAGGCAGAGACAGAAAAGTAAGAAGTTAATTTTACTATATTAGGGTTTGCATAATGGCGATCAGAAAAAATAGGTATTAGCCATATCAGAGGCAAGGATAGTTGTTCACTTGTGACACGCTGGTGCTGATGACACATCGAACATTCGGAGAAGATTAAAATGAAAAAACTCATTGTTACAGGACTTCGGACCTGCGAAAGAAAAGATCGCGTATATGCAGAAATCAGCAAGTATGTCTCTGAGATCGGTGGAGTCGATGAGATAGTATCTGGTGGATCAAAAGGTGTTGATTTCTACACCAAAGAATATGCAACAGAACACGGAATCAAATTCAGAGAGTTTGCCCCAGACTTCCAGAGCCACATCAACGCAGCAACCTTTATCCGGGATGCAGAGATGGCTGAATATGCAACCCATCTACTGGTTCTTTCTAACGGAGTAAGCAAGGAAGCAAAAAATCTCATCAAGGAAGCACATGTAAACAATATCCAGGTCAAGAGTGTTGGAGGATTTGAGGGACGCATCGAATCTGAAACATACAGTACTGGTGCAATGCCGTCCCTTTACTAATAATCATAGATTAGCAGAATACCTCGGGAACTATCACCCCACATGAGAAATATCCCCCTTTTTTCTCATATTTCATAACCGAACGAAATACAATTTTTTACGGAATTTCCTTTGAATGTAACCTATTTACTGCATTCAACTGAATCTTTCATGATATGGGATCATCACCGCCGAATAATTCTTCAGTTATACATTCTGAAAACACGAAAGATATAATTCAGGAGTGGCATCCGTGATGAAATATTTTCTGAACACCGTAAAATCAAACAACCTCTTCGTTCAGCAACGGGTGAGATTATCCCATATATTCATTCGTTGTTAGAGGAAAAACTCACCTGCCAAAGAAAAATAGGATAAATGAGCGACAAATCCATGAAAAATTTATTCAAATAGGTATACTACTGGTTATTCTATGGTACGAGAGGGCATTGCTGAGCAGACTTACAACAAATCTTCCCAGGAAGTCTTTATTCTCCAGAAGCCAGAGTCAGGATATCGATCATGATTTGATTGTTGCAATTCCAGTTTTCAGATAAGGGACCTAAGCAAAAGTCATGGCAATTACGATCATTACATGTCATTCTGCCGTTTCGTTGAATATACTACTGCGAGACTCATCAGGAAGTGATAGACACTCGCGCCACATTTCTCAGTGAGATTCAGGCGTACCTCAACCTATCTCCCGCCATTTCCCTGGAGGAACGCTAATCTCAAATCGCACCCCTATCCCTGGCTCCCCATTTTCAATTATGGAAATTCCCGTAATTGAGAGGATTTCACGGATCAGGAAGAGACCAAGACCGGTGTTTTTCCCAAACCCTTTCTCAAAAGCTTTCTTCTTCTCATCAAAAGGAATACCTCCCCCATCATCCTCGTATACGATAGTTAAAATCCCGTTCTCCTCAGATCTTGAAAGTCTGATTGATGAAAGCTTTTTTCCATGCCGGATAGAATTCTCGACCAAATTGTAGACCACCTTTTCCAGCATATTATCTGCATAGATTTCTATTCCTTTAAGCCCAGAGTGGACCTCGACTCTTGAAAGCATCTTCAGGATAAGTGTTTTTTGCAGAATAAAATCAATAGACTGCCACGACGGTGCGGTTTCTCCGAGTTCCTGATACTGACCGGTGAATTCAATCAGGTTCTGAATCTCCTGAGAAGACTGGGTAATAGCATTCAGTTTCTTTATGTGTCCAGGTTCAGTTAACTCCTCTTGCAGAAAGTCTGAATAAGCGAGCGTCACCATAATCCGATTTAAGATATCATGCCTCGTGACGCTGGATAGAATTTTGAGTTTTCGATTCACCTCATGTACAGCATCCCGGGCCCGGCGAATGGTATCAATATCATGAATCTGGATCAGCAGACTTGATTCATCATGAATGAGGATACGAGAGATGGCTATTTCTGCTGTGAATGGAGTATCGGTTCGTTTCAGGAGGACCATCTCTTCATGGGGAGCGTACCCCTCATGTCCCATCTTTTCGAGGAAGCGGGATAACGTCTGTGCGGTCAGATTTATTCCGAGTTCTTCTGAATGCTTTCCGGTAATTTCCTCATTTTTACATTCAAAAAACGTTTCAAATCCATTATTCACTTCAATTACCTGATATGCCGAATTTAGAATCAGGATCGGATCCGGTGTCTCCTCAAAGATAGATCGAAACTTTTCTTCATTCTCTTTCAATATCTGTTCGTAGAGTTTTCGCTGGGTAATATCAACCAGAAGGAGAAGGATAGCCTGACTATTCTGATACTGAATTTGTGCCCCTTTCACAATGACTGTCCGCTTGGTATTATCCCGGGTAAGGATATCCACTTCGTAATCTGCAGTATCCCTTCCCCCCATCCGTGCTGATATGAAATCGCCAGTTCTCTCCTTTAACACTTCAGGGATAAAAGAGAGGAGTGGGTGCATAACCACCTCATCAGTATGGTACCCGAGTGCTGCCGACGCTGCAGGATTTACATAGAGAATTTTTCCATCCAGCCCATATACCACGATATAATCAGGCAGGTTTTCGACGAGCCCGCGATTGAATGACTCACTCTCAACGAGGGCCTGCTCAGCCAGTCTGCGTTCAGTAATATCAATAATAAAACATTCAAGGTAGGTGAGTTTTTCAGTTGATTTAACCACTCTCCGCATGGTCAGATCAACAAATATCAGCGTGCCATCCCGCCTCTGCCATTTGGTCCCCTCATAATGGATCCACCCTTCTGTATTCCTTACCGATTGCAGAACCTGGAGCCGGTCTTGTGGTTCTGCATAGATCTGTCTGGACATATCGGTGGTGCTTGAGATCAATTCTCCAGGAGATGAATACCCAAGCATCTTTACAAGAGCCGGATTCGCGGTGAGAAATTGTCCTTCCACTGTCGAATGGAAGATGCCAACCGGGGCATATTCAAAGAGATTGCGGAACCGACATTCACTCTCCAGGATTATCTGGTCATCGTGTTCTTTGAGCAGGAGTAAAAAAGCAACACCACTGGTGAGCAGGAATAGAAACTGAACGAAAAATGTCAAATTCTGAGAGATGTTCTGACTATAAAGCGTGAAATCTGATGAGATCAGAGATGTTCCCATACGCATAAACAGGACGAGAGATAATATGGCATAAAACATCCCAATTGCATGCCTGAGGCGGGAACCTTTGGGATGAGTGAACAGGTAGATAACACTGGTGAAACACAGTGCACCAATTGCAAGAGACGATACCCCGACACGGATGTTTGGGTGGGCTGAGCCAACCAGCCAGAACGCAATGATTCCAGCCCCAGCTATGATTGCATAGATCTTCTCAACATTCCGGTATGGAGTGTCTGAGTTGATTACGGCAATCATCTCGAACGCGTACCCAATTAACAACAGGTAATTGCCCAGTTGGATGGAGAGGAAATCTGCAATCCCCCCACGCAGAATAAAAAGCAAAAATGCAATGGACTGAAAGAGTTTGCCGGCTAAAAACTGGCGATAGACCCGGTTTTTTTCAGGGCCGGATTTGTATGCTGCTAACACAAAGACTAACGTCAGATTTCCCAAAAAAAGCAATATCAGGACGGTCTGGATGTCTAAGTTAAGTGTTTGCATCTTCCCTTTTTATACAGTACCACCTGAATAGAATTATAACTTCTGTTTGGATTTGTCAGTACAAATGACAACCTTCTGGGATGTAAAATCCAGGTGAAAGGATAACCCCATCCTTCTGCCGAGCAGTTTTCTCACATAAAATAGGATATTATAAGAGGCACAGGTCATGCAGGAAGTGAATGTCCTGGAATTTTATCCAAATATGTTACCCTGAGCGAAATCGGATATAAAAATTGCGCAAAAATCATTATTCCAGACGAAGGACTCTATACACCTTTCAGCTTTCCCGTTTCACTCCCAAACCAAAAGACAGCAATCATTCCCGGACCGGCTGAAACCAATAGATTATTTTTCAGGGAGAAAATTACGAGCGGAAATTTCTGACTGTCTTATCAAACCGCTTTTTCACCTCAGGATCTGTGCAACATTCCTCGATAAAAGAAACTACACGGAGGAGTTTTTCATAAGATTCCGGCGATAACCCATGTTCCATGATACAGGCATCGTGATCTGCGACTTCGGGATCTACTCCTGCAATTTCCAAAAGAGTCTGGAGAACAACATGTGAATGCCTGGTCCGTTCTGCAATATTTCTCCCTTCTTCAGTCAGGGTTACCCCGCCATACGGTTCATAATTAACAAAACCGGCATCCTGAAGACGTTTAAACCCGTCGGTCACTGTTGCAGGAGTAATTTTTAGTGCGGCTGCAATATCCCGTGATTGCGCATAACCTTTTTCCTGCGATATTTCATGGATCGCTTCCAGAAGATCCTCTTTCCTTCTTGTAACTTTCTCTTCAGCCATATCCTACAAATAGGTAAAAATTCTTATATACTACACAGTCCCGGTTTGACTATGTGATCATTTGTTCTCATCTACCATATAACAATAAGAACAGTGGCACTCATCACATTAAAGTGTAGTGGAAAAAACATGTCAGTAGCAGAAGAGTATTACGATAAGGGAGAGTAAATAGACCGGTTACAATGGTACGACCATGAAAACATGATATTACCGGTCAGGCTGATGCTCTTGCCTGTAAAGGCGATTCTTCGAGGAATCTTAATAGTAGAGACTTGTTTTTTTGTGACCTCCTGACAGAACTGGGTATCCCGAGTGTCTGATCAATACTTCCTTTTTTGGTTTATATGAGAAGTTCCCAAACCTTTTTTGAAAACTCCTTCCAAGAGAAAATAATCGTCTTTGAATCTCTGGAAGATAGACTGGGCATAACGGGGCAACCCTGTTGCCAGCCCATAACCCTGACAGTACGATACCGCATATACCAGGGGCATAATCAGGAATTCGGAGCGATTGCATTACTCTCTGTAGATATATCCTGATTGTCAGTTCTCATTCACAACCTTCCCGCGTTCTGTGCACATTGTAGGCATATACATAACGGAATATCAAATATTTTCCTTTGAATTCTCTTAATCCTCATATTTTGTCTGCAAAAGGAAAAAAATCACAAACAAAAGTAGATATCCGGAAAAATTATCCTTTTAGGGTTAATTTGCCTTATTTTTCTAACAATTTTTGAAAATATCATATGCTAGCATAATGTATCGTGCGCTCGATTTCACTAACTTAATATACATGTACGTAAAAAGTTAAACGAGTCAAAATTACTTAGGTGAACCATGCCACTCATGACAGTTGAACAACTATCCCCCGGATCATCAGGGATTATCACTGAAATTCAGGGAGAAACGACAATTCGTCGTAGATTAATGGAAATGGGAGTATTACCCGGATCTCAGCTGACACTCGTAAAATGGGCACCGCTCGGAGATCCAGGCGAATGCCTTATCCGGGGGTACAAACTCTCTCTCCGGAGAGCAGAAGCAGCACTGATCACAATTGATACAAAGACCATCGAGTGAAAACCGTGTTTCCTCTTAGCCTTTCAAAAACAGGCGACAAGGTTGTAGTCAGGTCTATCTGTGGAACCGGGCACCTGGCAAAAACCCTCGGTCATCTTGGTATCATTATCGGAATTGAGCTTACCATCATTCAGAAAGCAAAAGACTCAGTAATTGTCCGGATAGGCGAGAGCAGGTATGCTCTTGGAGCCGGAGCGGCCAGCATGGTTCTGGTAGAACCACAAATATGATGATATTATGAAAGATATTCGCATATTAGTAGCAGGAAACCCGAATGTGGGTAAAACCACCTTGTTCAACAGCCTGTGTGGAGTCCACCAGCACACCGGAAACTATCCGGGAGTCACTGTTGAAATCAAGGAAGGAAAAAAACAGATAAATGAACATTCACTCATCATCTCTGACCTTCCAGGGACATACAGCCTTTCTGCATTCACACCTGATGAACAGGTTGCCAGAGATGCACTTCTGACATCAAGTCCGGATGCAGTTGTCCAGATAATTGATGCGACAAACATCGAGAGAAACCTCTTTCTAACCACTCAATTAATGGAAATAGGCATCCCAATGGTAATTGCGCTCAACATGAGCGACCTTGCTGATGAGCAGGAAATAACCATTGATGCCGAATGTCTTGAAAAGAACCTGAAAATACCCGTAGTCCGGATTGTTGCACGAAAAGGAGAAGGGATTGACACATTAGTAGAGACTATCATCCGTACAGCAGAACAAAAAACCAAATCTGCCCACAAGGAAATAGAGTATCCTCACTCAGTTACCACACATATCGCTGATATTGGCAATTATCTCAGTTCTCATACATCACTCCTGGGAAGCCTCTCACCCCACTACGCTGCAATACGCCTGATGGAAGGTGACGAACACCTGGAAAAAATGTTGCATGATCGGGGACTTGTCATTCCATTTATCGATAATGCCGATCCGGCAGAGCGGGATGGTATTGCGGAAGATATCCTGCTGGCCAGGTACCATACTGCTGAAGAGGTCACAACCTGTTCGGTGAAGTGCACCATGGGACGGGTTATGCCTGCTGACCTGATAGACCAGGTATTAACACACCGGATCTTTGGCATACCTATTTTCCTCTCATGCATGTGGTTCGCTTTTCAACTAACCTTTAGTGCGGCCAATCCGTTCGTTGTAGGAATTGAATACATATTCGGTCACTTAACAGAACTAATAGGCAGCGCTGGGATGGATCCCCTTATCAGATCATTCCTGTCAGACGGAGTAATCGGAGGAGTAGGTTCAGTACTGGTGTTTGTTCCAAACATCTTTGCCATGTTCCTCATGCTGTCTATTCTGGAAGACACTGGATATCTTGCACGGGCTGCATTTGTTATGGACCGACTGATGCATTCGGTAGGACTCCATGGCAGATCATTTATCCCATTCCTTATCGGGTTCGGATGCAATGTTCCAGCCATTATGGCGACACGGACTCTTCAGAGCAAGGCTGACCGGATAATCACTATCATTACCATCCCGTTCATGTCCTGTGCAGCACGTCTCCCCGTATATGTTCTCTTTGCCGGAGTATTCTTTGGAGCAGCAGCAGGAAATGTTATATTTTTCCTCTATGTCCTTGGGATACTTGTAGCCATCCTGTCGGCCTTCATATTCCGCCGGTTTGTGTTTAAAGGTGAACCATCTCCCTTCATTATGGAACTACCACCATACCGGAAACCAAGTGGATTTGCAGCAGCAGTTCATATGTGGTATAAAGGCAGGGAATACCTGAAACGTGCAGGTATTGTCATTTTTGGTGGAGTTATCGTTATCTGGGCATTAGCAACCCTTCCAGCAGGTGTTGAATACGGATCAGCGGGCAGCTTTGTAGGAATCATTGGACAGGTATTCCAGCCCATATTTGCCCCGCTCGGATTTAACTGGCAGCTTGTTGTCGGACTTATCTTCGGGTTCATCGCAAAAGAGGTCGTAGTAGGATCGCTCGGAACCCTCTATGGCGGAGAAGAGATGCTTGAATCATCCCTCGCTGCAGACCCGACAATAAGTCCGGTTATAGCCCTGGCATACATGGTATTCGTACTGCTCTATCTTCCCTGTGTTGCTGCCCTTGCAGTAATCAGGCAGGAAGTGGGGGGCTGGAAATGGACCGCCATAGCACTTGGCTGGGGTACGCTCATGGCGTACATCTTCGCATTCATAACATTGCACGTAGGAAACCTCTTCATTGGAGTATAATAATGTCAAACACATCATATCCTCACCAAAATCTCTACGGGTGGACAACAATTGTTGCTCTGACCACCTTCGTCGCCGGCCTTATATCCATCCTTGAAGGGGCCGGAATCGTAACAGGACTCTTCATCTTACCTGATATTCCCGGAGGATGTATCCTGATTATGATATCACTCATATTTGCGACTGCAGTTCTAAAAGGCAGGTCTGACCGCCCAGGCTGGATCAGCTTTTCATATATTGCAAGTCTCCTCCTTCTGATATTTGCAGGATGTTCTATCCTGGTAGAGGGGGGAAATTTCCTCACACTGGTCATGGAAGGAGAAGAAGCAGACATACTGAATATCATCAGCCCGGGATTCATATGGGCAGGAATCGTTGCAATACCCCTGTATTTCGGCGTTTCTAAAATCCTGTACAAATGTTCATGCGGTGGTGGATGCTGTGAGTGAGGGCCTTGAAATCCTCCACTTTATTCATAACCGGGGAGGATGCCTTCTCTCTGAACTTGCCATCGAACTTGGCATTCCAAAAAGTTCTGTAACATCCTGGATATCTATGCTGTGCAGTACTGGATACCTGAAAAAAGACGAAGTTAAAGGGGGGGATTGTTCATGCAGAAAAAACGGAATGAAATGCATGTGCTGCCCTTGTGCCTGTGATAATCAGGTTAAAAGCAATGAAACCAGAGTAGAACTGACAAAACGTGGACGTGCCCTTACCAGGAGGAAATGGGATGAAAAAACAGGAAGAGGGGCTTATTAAAACGAAGTTGTTATAGTGATAAGAGGATAAACAATAAATATGCTCTGGTTTTCCTCCGTAATCTCATCACATATAATACAAGAAAGGTGTATCACCGGTATCAAAACCAGATATCCATATTTCACATATAAAAAAAGGAGACAGAATATGGAAACCCGAACATGATCCGTATCCTCTACGTCGACGATGAAGAGATGCTTCTGGATCTGGCTAAGATATTTCTGGAAAAAACCGGTAAATTCACGGTAGAGACATCACCAACAGCAGTGGGACTTGTTGAATCGGGAATAATTTCCTCGTATGACGCCATTGTTTCTGATTACCTGATGCCAGACATAGATGGTATCGCCTTTTTAAAAGTAATCAGAAAAAATTTCCCGGATATGCCTTTCATTCTCTTTACCGGCCGGGGACGAGAGGAAGTCGTAATTGAAGCAATAAATAACGGGGTTGATTTTTACCTGCAGAAAGGAGGAGACCCGAAAGCCCAGTTCGCAGAACTCAGTCACAAAATAATACAGGCCGTCAAGAGAAAAGAAGCGGAAAGAAACCTTGCAGATTCAGAGGAACGGTTTTCTCAGTATTTTCATACAAACCCTGCTATTACTGGTTTATCAAAAACAAAAACAGGGGAATATATCGATGTAAATGAAGCATTTCTCCAGAGACTTTCATACTCACGTGAAGAGGCCATCGGGAAAACGCCTCTTGAACTTGGGTTATTATCTCCGGAGAAAAATGAAGACTTATTCAGGGAATTGAAAACCAAAGGTCATCTTCATAATTATCAATCAGAACTCACTACCAGAACAGGAGAAAAACTTGATATCATCATATCAGCCGATATAATCAAAACCAGGGGTGAAGATCTCCTCTTAGTTCAGGCAATAGATATTACCGATAGGATAAAAAGCGAAAAGGCATTAAAAGAAAACGAAGAAAAATTCATCGCAATCTTTAACCAGACACCAGATCCTCTCATTATCCTTGACCCGGATGAAAAAATTATCGAGGTAAACCATAGTTTTGAGGACGTATTTGGTCAGGATGAAGAACAAGTCACGAGCAGAACCTTGCATGAGCTCAGGATAATTTCCGATGAACAGGGAGAGGAACGTATAAAGGATTTGATTCAATCCGGTGAGGTGGTCCACCAACAGGAGATAACCTTTATTGACAGAGATGATACGGTATTTATTGCCGAAGTTGCTATCTCCCGGATAATTCTCCATGGTCAGACCTGTTCACTGATCCAGATTCATAATATCAATGATATCAGAAAGGCTCATGGTGCGATTCAGGAAGCAAATAATAAGCTCAATATTCTTTCAAGCATTACCCGGCATGACATATTAAACCGGGTGATGGTCTCCTCTCTTTATTGTGAAGAGATGAAAGAATTGGCATCTGACCCAACTCTTTTGAAACATCTTTCTGCCATAATAAAAGCATCTGAGGAGATTGAGCAGCTCATTCATTTTACCGAAGAATATCAGGAACTGAGAACCATTGCCCCAGTCTGGCAGAAATTAGATTATATTGCCCACATGCAGTCAATTATTGACCTTGCCCCCGGTGTATCGATAATGTCTGAACTTGGTACGCTTGAGATATATGCAGATCTCATGCTGGAGAAGGTATTGTATAATCTTGTTGATAATTCAGTCAGGCATGGAAAAAATCTTTCAAATATCAAATATTCATACCAGACAGAGAAGTCAGAGTGCATTATCCGGTATGAGGATGATGGAGGGGGAATTATTGATAGTGAAAAAGATAAAATCTTTGAACAGGGATTTGGTAAAAATACCGGCACTGGTTTGTTTTTAATTCGGGAAATCCTTTCAATAACCGGGATTCTAATATCAGAGAACGGAGTATATGGAACAGGGGTGAAATTTGAAATCCGGGTTCCGGCAGGAAAATGGCGAAATTCCTGATATCGAATACCGGGGCAATATCATATAAAGTCATGCACATTACAGCAACCCGGTTCATTTCAGCCGCCCCCTAAAATAGCTTGGATTTTTAATTTTATTACCCGCAATGACCAATCAAAAGTGAAATTTTTATGGTTTCAAGCGTAAACTGCGAAACAGATGATTTTTGTTTATAAGGTTTTTTAACATGGCTCCGTAGGCGAATATATAATCCATAATATGAAAAACCTAATGTTCTATTAAGACCACAAAGACTAGAGAGATGCCAATAACTACTCACCTTGAAGACAAAATTCAGTATGTACTTGATGCCCAGGGGAACAAAACCGCCGTTCTGATTCCTATCAATCTCTGGGACCAATGGGGCGGAGTAAAAAAAACAGATAGTGAAAAGCACCCACATCCCATAAAAAAATATCGGGGCATTTTAAAAGGTAAAGGGTATAACGGAAAAGAGGAAGAAAACAACATGCGGGATGAATGGGATTGAGCGTTAATCAGTTTCTCATCGATACCAACATTCCCATAGATTACCTTGCCGATACGCTCCCAACCCCTGGTGTAAACATTATTGAGAAGATTATCGAACAATCAATGAACGTCTCAGTGATAACACAAATAGAATTTCTGGGGTGGCATAACCATACAAGTCAGTCAAAGGCTGCTGCGGAACAGATCCTGGAGTATGTATCAATAATTCACCTGACCCCGGATATTATCGCCGATACTATTTACTTAAAGTAACAGATGCAAGTAAAGACGCCGGATGCCATTATTGCAGCATCTTCCCGTGTACATCATATGACACTCATCACCGGAAATGAGATTCATTTTCGAAAAATTCCAGGGCTAGCCATATATAATCCCTGGAAAAATACAGATTCATCGTAATACAAACAAAATACATAATAATGATAAAGTTGGGAAATAGATCTACCATACCTGCAGTTCTAAAACCCTTTAAAAAAAGACGATATAAATATTTGAAGGAAAACCCTTAACAGGTCTTTTCAGACCTGATTTTATCAGACGCAGAGGCCATTTTTTCCTTGAACTCATTCAGGAATGAAGTGACCCGTGCTGCGGTCTCTTTCTTGCACTGCCCGCACATGAGTTCTCCGGCCATGCACCTTCGACGGATTTCTGCGAGCTCAGCATCATCCGGAACCATATGAAAAAGATTCAGGAGAAATACAGGACATTTATCAGCCTCTCCCCCAAGTTCCTGCTGCTGCTGAAGTGTCATTCGCCCACCAGTAAGAGCTGACATCACCTTTTTGGTAACCGTCTTGTCATCCTCGTAAAACCCGATAATACTCTCAGGGATGCTTGAAGACATCTTCCCACCAGTCAGACCTGGCATAAACCGGTGGAACGTTGCAGACGGAGTAATAAACCCATACCCTCCATGGGTTCGCTCAATCGTCCGAACAACCTTCTTTACGACATCAAGCGGGACTCCGGTAATATCAATATGTCCTTCGTACCGCTTTGAACCCTTAAATGCCTTATTCACTGCTTTCATGGCCTCTTCAGGTGCTTCTTTCGACCTGACGCTGATATGGGAATTCCGATCTTCAACGGTGAACATCCGCAGTTTATGAGCGACTCCTCTCGTGAGCCGGATATGCGGATCCTGGTCAAGCCCGACCGGAACGATAGTCGGAGCAGGTTCGTCATCCACCTGTGGATACAGGATATCTGAAACCTGGGTCAGAACACTCATCGCATGTCCAATATCAGTATCAGGGGTAAAACCATAGATGGCAGAAAGTTCAGAGAAATTTACCCGTCCGGATGCCTCAAACGCCAGATCCTGCACGACCCGGTTGGTACTCTGTGCATAGGTCTCCCCTTCAAATCCCAGGGCATACAGGCATGAGAGGTATTCATCGCCAAATATACGGCACTGTTCCCAGGAAAGGTTTCGCACCGCATGTGCCTCGCGATCTGCTATGCACACGTATCCCCTTCCTCCCTGCTGCACATGCCAGACTACCTCTTTCATGACCATCAGATGACCAAGATGAGGATGACCTGACGGCATAAACCCGGTCAGAACATGAAACGGTTCATGACTGCGGATTGCATTCGCTATCAGGTGGTAGTCACGGTGTCCAAAGACAATACCTCTCCTGATAAAATCAGGGACATCAGGGAGAAGATCCGTAACAGTCTCAATTCGCTCAATTCCAAACTCAGCATGCAGACGCTCAATATCGACAGACTGATCTGATGCCCAGGGGTTTACAACTTCGGGGTCCATGATTAGAGTTTTATCCGTGCAAATTCAATGAAGACGATGTCCTCATCATGTATACCAGCAAACAGCATCTTCTTTTTGACACTGTGTGCCATACGCACTGACCGTGATATACTGTTCATCGGAAGGGTCTCTCCCTGCCCGATAGCCTGCGCAAGCATCTCTGAGTGGATCTTTCTCCCTGAATATACCCGGAAATGATGACCGAACTTATACCCGGTCTTTGGGATATACTGCAGCCTTCGCAAATGACGGTAAACGGCAATTTTTTTATCCAGTTCAGGGTCTGAATCACGAATGAGACTACAATACCGTTCAGGAGTGAGAAGATCCTCACCCCGGTGTACGGTGACAAGATTCTGTTCCATCAGGTACGCAGCCTCGACGGTTGCAAGAACAATCCTTGACTCATCAAGCCGTTTTCCATAAAATGCCTCATCGTACCCAAGGTCTGCCCCGGCACTGATAATTGCAGATATACTTGAGAGAAGTCCGACCGCAGGCTTTGGACCGGGCGTATCTTCAAGTTCTGGTAGTTTTTGGATCTTTACCTCATAGTATGTTATCTCAAACTCATCATCGACAACGGCAAGAATATGCTGCTTTCTCATATTGAGTGTTGTTGTCACTTCACCCTGCACCACGGCAAAATCAATGAGATCCCGCTCAGAGAGCACCCGGACCATGTATTGTGATTCCCCTTTGCCTGGTTTTTCGCCCCGCTTAAATACCCGGAAGTCATGAGGACCGGTCTGGACCACGTATCCGCGTTCCCGAAGATCCCGGTACACCAAAAATGACCGGATCATGTGGGCATCTTCGGAGAACCTGACCAGCAATGAGTCAAAATCAAATCCAGGGATCTCTATTCGTCCCCGGTACACGAGATAGAGTGCTTCCACCGGAGAGAGCTTGAGCCCATCCTTTTGCGGTCTTCCAAATCCGCTTTGTTCATAAAGGGCATATCCCTCTGACCCCAAGAGGACTTTTTCATCTTCTATCCGTGCCTTCACGCCTTAAGATTAGGGCGTTCATGAACATAAAACAGCCCCGGATATGGGGGCGAGCGTGACACAAAGAGATAAGGATAAACTTCATTATGCTATATATAAAATCAGGAATATACGAAACGGTGAATATCACATACAAATAACAAAAAGAAAAAAGAGAGACAAAAAAGAGACTGAAGGGAAGATAATAAAAAATCAGGGAAAAAATTAGAAGGATCGGAACAGGCGAATGATTTTGTGGAAGCATAGGAATCCCCCCTGAAACGAATGCACCCGGGTAAAGTATTCGAACAGTTGACTGGATAATCCCTTCATAAACAAAGCGACGAGAATATTACAGGTGCGAGATGCATGAAGTCTTAAAAGGGTGGCTAAAACCAGTACGTTTGAGCGTACGTAAGATTTTTAATAGACATGCGGTTTAAAACCAGCAAAAAACAGGATTCTGAAAAAAGAGTAGTCGATGATTTATTCATACTTTTTATTTACTTATCGGATAACTCCAATCTTTCCTCACTACCAGAGTCGGGATAGGAGTTGCGTTAAAATATCTGCCAGCATATTCTGGGAATTCAACAGACCCGACCTGTCCATCCTCCTGGTCTGATGGTACTGATCCTTGCATATTTGAAAGAGTCAGAATACACATTGAATGAGAGTAATCCGGATGATTTCCAAACCCATAAAAAACCCTGTTCCCCGCATCCTGAAGGTCACTATATTGTCCCAGACTTTTGGCCCATGCAGTTCCCAATTGCGGGTTACTCCCACTTGTGAAAAGCGCTGCCGTATTGTCACCGACATCAATATTTATCGACACTGTACCAAATGAATCTGCATTCGGACTTGTTGCTGTGCTCCCTGGAGACACCTCAAACATCTGTCCTATGCCGGATAAGATGCCGGATGAACTATCATATCCGGTAATCTGCCCATATCCCCATTCCATTTTAGAAAGATCCTTTGATTCATCTATTCCATTCACTACAATCTTCCAGCCAATCCGGCTATATGGGGTATATTCTTCTGCGATGTCCTGAAGCGTCGTCCCCATGGTGTCAAACACCTGCTGATTAATCTGGGTGTGAAGATTGCTTGTCATCTGATACGGGTTTGCAGTTTCGGCAGAAACCGAATAGACAACCCCGGAACCAATAATGAACAGTACTGATAAAATGAGAAACTGTTTTTCCATTCTGCTACATCCTAAGAGATCCATGGAAAACCCACAGACCCATATAGCCCTATTCGCTACCTAGCAGATAAGGATTTGCCATGCGGCAGCGATTGAAGGGAGAATCGCAGTTTGGAGGGGGTTACTCCAATGTTCTGCGGTATGTCAGTATCCCAAAGGTAATAGTAAAACATGAAAAAATCCCAAGGGCAAGCAGATCTGTTCCGATGAACATAAGCCCCTGTTCACGAAGAATGATACTCCGTAAAGCGTGCACTGCGTAGGCTTCCGGATTAATAGTAGTAAGCCATCTGAGCCAGTCAGGCATACCCATAATCGGATAAAAAGCACCACTTGTCATAAAGAGGAGGAGATTTATAAATGCAGAGCTTGCTGCATACTCCTGCTGGTTCGAAAACCGGGACGCAAATGAAACCATAAGACTGGTAATCCCAACACTTGATACTGCGATGACAACAAATACAAGGATATAACTCTGCAGATTTCGCATCACTATCCCGGTCAGGAGCACCGCAACAGTGAAAATAATAGTTCCGGCAAGAAACGCCCGAATTGTCCCACTTCCGATCATTCCAAGGATAATGCTTGACCGTTTAACAGGAGTTACCAGGTACCCTTCAATAATACCCATCTCACGGTCGCGGATAAGAGCAATTCCACCCCCCATCATGGTAGTCATGAAGATAGCCATTACTATCACACCGACACCGAAAAACTGAATATATTCAATATCCCCGTATATGTTTTCGACATTGACAGGATTTTTAGTCCCCGCCTGAACAAGTGCTACCTGAAGAGCAGATTGTATCTGACTTGGAATGACATATTCAGAACTGTCCAGATAAAGTCGCACCTGGCCGGTTCGCGATATCTCTGATGGAAGGATAATGGCGCCCAATATTTTCCCCGCGTCCAGAGCATTTTTTGCGGTCTGTTCGTCAGAGTAGACAGTGAGATCGAAAATCCGGGATGATTTGGATGTGTTCCAGTGCCGCAATGTATGCTCAACCGAATCAAAGAGGGGAGAGTGTTCGATATATGGCGTCTCCTGCGCAATCCCTACAGGAATATGGGAGATAGTCCCCCCCATAGCATTCCCAAAGATTACCAGATACATTATTGGCATAAAAAGGGTCATGAGAATTGTAAAGGGATTGCTTAGAAATTTTTTAATATCCCTGGTGAAAATTGCAATCGCACCCCGAATCATCGCACTTTCCTCCCTGACTTTGGATGTTCATGCCCGGTATCGGCCCCAAGATTTTTCCCGGTAAGAGAGATAAAAACGTCTTCAAGAGAGGGGGCCCTGATGGCAATAGAAGTCATTGAGACGCTTGATTCTTCAAGCCTGCTTAAAAGATCAGATAGGATTTTCGTCCCCTGCCTGGTGGAAATGAGGAGCTTTTGATTTTTCTTTTCAATAGAATCAATATATGGTATATTTGAAAGACTGGCAATTATTGTTTCATTAATATCCGCAGCCCCTATCTCAATAATATCTCCGGCAGAAAGAGAAAGCCGAAGATTTTCCGGGGTATCAAGTGCCACAAGTTTTCCTCCGTCCACAAATGCAACGCGGCTGCAAAGTTTTTCAGCCTCATCCATATAGTGAGTGGTTAAAATGATAGTTGTATCCTCATTATTCAGGTTCGTTATCTGTTGCCAGACCTCCCTCCGGGATTCCGGATCCAGGCCTATTGTCGGCTCATCAAGAAAAAGAATGAGCGGGCGGTGGATAAATGCCCTGACGATCTCCAGTTTCCGTTTCATCCCTCCTGAAAATGTTGAAACAAGCATGTCAGCACGGTCAGAAAGATCTGCCATCGCAAGGAGCTCCCGAATCCGAAAAGGCAACGTTTCTTCAGGGACATCGGTCAGTTTCCCATAAAAATCCAGATTGTCGTATGCGGTAAGTTCTATGTCTAACGTGCTGTTCTGCGAACAGACGCCTATGATTCTTCGAATTGCTTCAGGCTCACTGGCAACATCGTAGGAATGAACCCACGCTTTTCCTGAGGTTGGTGATAAAAGAGTAGTTAATATCCGGATAAGAGTGCTTTTTCCTGCGCCGTTCGGCCCCAATAATCCGAATATCTCGCCATTTCGAACCTGAAGCGAGACATCATCAACTGCTCTGACCTCTTGTTTACCGGTGAATATCTTTGAGAGATGATCGATGGTTATGATATATTCTTCACTCATCTGTACCTGTGATGAGATTTATTGCATTATGACCTGACATACCCTGCGGTTCGCATGTGCAGGCTGTTTATATCATCCCGAAGTGAGGTAACATTCCGAAGAACAATAAGAATTGCAGATATGAGCCCGCATCCGTCTTTTTCAGGAATAAACATGGCATCCATGAGCATTTCAATCCCTTCATGCTGAATCGTAAAGAGTTCATGGATCGGAACACCGGATATGAAGACAGATTTAAACTGATCACAACTGGGGAATATCTGACGGATCTCCGGAACCTGGCTGATATGTGATCCGATGATACATTCCGGACTTGTCCCAATCAGTCTGCCGAGGGACGGATTTGCATACAGGATCGTTCCCGCACGGTTGAGAACCAGGATATCATCCAGCACATGCTCGGCGATACCACGCAGCAACTTCCCCTCATCCCGGATTTTGGCTTCACCCTCGCGAAATGCAGTAATATCCCGAATAGACTGAATAGCCCCTGAAAGTTCGCCTGATTCATCAAAGTAGGGAGTGACTTTTACCCAGAAAATTCGGCTGCTTCCATCCTGACGATAGGCGATGGTCTCTGCAGTCAGAGCCTCACCTTCCTGCACAACATCTTTGAAAAACGCATTAATCGACGGATCATATCGGTTAAAGATAAGGTCAGCCAAAACCGGACGGCTGTACCCATAAATTTTCGGGACAAAAGAATAAATCGGCATCCCGATGGTTTCTTCTGACTGCAGACCGGTCATTATCTCCAGTTGCTTATTCCAGAGGATAACCTGCTTATTTTTATCAATGGCAAATGTGGGATCAGGAAGATGGCTGAGCATCCATTCCATCTGTTTTTGTGACCTGACAACCTGCCGCTCACGAGTAATCAAATCAGTGATATCAAATCCGGCAAGAATCATAGAGCCGCCATTCCTGCCTTTAAGCCTGATAAGGTTCCATGAATAAATCCGGGATGATGGCTGATTTTGTATCATAACTGGTGAATCCCAATTTGAAAAATCAGAAACATCTTCCCGTATATCACGAATTTTTTCTGCGATTATTATCCCGTGCTCATCAACAGCCGGAAAAAGTGAATCCAGCGCAAAAGGATTGTCCTGCTCACCATCATGCAGGAGAGCGACTTCTGATGCGTAGTGATTGCAAAAAACGACTTTCCCTGTTGAATTCACCTTCAGGATAACAGCCCTGACATTTGAAAGAAGGTCGCGTATTGCCCTTTCACGACTGGATACTTCCCGAACTGTACTTTTTGCTTTCTTTAGGTTGTCTGCAAGGTCTGAATGGATAACTGAAATCTGATGTTCATATTCTGAAACCAGATGTTCCGCTTTCTCCTTGCTGGAAAGCATATCAGTCTGATCCTGAATGACAAGAGCAGTCCCCGTCCCTCCATCAGGGAGCTGCAATGCAAAGTTCCGGTAGTGAAGATGCCTGTTTGTCTCTTTGGTAATTTGAAAAACGCCTTCAGTAGAGTGACTTTGAGGATGCAACAGAGCTTCAATGATTTCATCTGGAAAAAGACCAGCCAGCGGGGAATAGAGAAGAGATCTCCCCTTCAGATCCTCTAAAGAAATGGAGACCAGAGTTCCGAATGCCGGGTTGACTTCCCGGATGGTCCCGTCAGAGCCCAGGATTAATACCCCTTCATCCAGGATTGCAAGAATGTCTGAACTTGAAACCCGGTTTGATGCACGGTATACCTTTGCAGGACCAAGTGGCCTTCGCTCAGCCCGACCCGCATGGTACAGTGACTCAAGATACCGGGCCGCAGTAGTCCTGGTTATATGCAAAAGCCGGGATACTTCCTCAATAGTCAGGCCTTCCGGTTTTGTGCATAAAAGTGAATGCACCTGTTCCTCATATGTTCCATTTGACAAAAGAGAACTCCATTAAACTGATAACGTTTTTCGGCATGAGATATATAATTTGTGTAAACACACCGGAATGACTCACCAGATATAGTAATCAGATCAAGAAAATATTAAATGTGATTACTTCCTATTATATCTTAACCGGGCCGGAATAATCTCAATCAAACTGATTAGACACCCGGACTTGCAATTTTCCTGGGATTTTCTCTTCCCCTGGGATTTCATTGTCAAGCACCAGGAGGTGAACAAAGATGAAAGGAACATATATAACAGATATTACTCACATTCCATATTTTCAGTCACTACCGAAACAGGAACAGGAACGCCTCATGCAGGTGACTTCAGTGTTTCCCTTTCGGGCATCAAAACACTATCTCTCACTCATTGACTGGAATAATCCAGGTGATCCATTAAAACGGATCATATTCCCTGACCCAGGGGAATTGTCCCTCAGCGGCAGCCAGGATCCTTCACAGGAAAAAAATTATACCGTTCAGCATGGACTCCAGCATAAATATCCACAAACAGCATTACTTCTCTTATCTGACGTGTGTGGGGGTATCTGTAGATTTTGCTTTCGAAAACGCCTCTTCATGGACTGTTCACGCCAGACAATTAAGGATTATGCTCCGGCACTCAGGTATGTCAAGGACCATCCGGAAGTTACCAATGTGCTTCTCTCCGGAGGGGATCCACTCATTCTCCCGACCTCGCGACTAAAAGAAGTAATCAATGAAATTCGGGAGATAGATCATGTTGGCATCATCCGAATCGGGACAAAGATGCTTGCATATAATCCTGGCAGGATTACTGAAGATCAGGAACTTATCTCCCTGGTCAGATCCGCATCAACCCCTGAGAAAAAGATCTATTTCATGGCCCACTTTAACCACCCGAATGAGATATCTCCCCTGTCCATTCAGGCCATAGAGATGCTCCAGCAGGCAGGTGCCGTGATTGTAAATCAGACACCGGTCATTGATGGAGTAAACACTGACCCTGCAGTAATGGCAGCCCTGTTTCGGAAATTATCCTTTATCGGTGTATCGCCCTATTACGTCTTCCAGTGCCGGCCCACCATTGGAAATGAGATATATGCCGTGCCGGTTGAGCAATCGTTTCAGATCATGCAGACCGCCTTTACGCAATGTTCAGGTCTTGCAAAACGGGCCAGGTTTATTATGTCTCATAGCACCGGGAAAGTTGAAGTTGTCGGTGTGAATAAGCATAATATCTTCATGCGGTATCACCAGGCTGCTAATCCTGAAGATTATGAAAGATTCATGATCGCACAATCAAACCCACAGGCCAAATGGTTTGATGACTATGAACCGTTTTCACCGGGAACTGAACCAATCCGGGAGTGGCTCTTTGAGCATGATCCTGCTGCATACAGCGGGGCTGTTACCTACTAAGTCTTTTTTAAGCCTTCAAAAGGAGGAGACAAAAGGCAGGAATCGTTTATTGAAAAAAACTAAGATTCTTAATAGCTTTATTAAGATTTATTCAGAATCAAAAACTGAAACACATGACACAAGCACAAGCAATTTTTGCATCTGACCCAGGACCTGCAGAACAAGACATAACCACATGGAAAGACTGGAAATGGCAAGTTAGTCATAGCATCACTGATATTTTTACCCTTGAAAGGATGCTTGGGATGACTTTATCTCAGGCTGAACGTGAAAAGATGGAGCAGACCATTGACATCTTTCCAATGTCCATTACCCCCTACTACCTCTCGCTCATCGACGCGGATGATCCCCTGCATGACCCCATATTCAGACAGGCAGTTCCATCTTCAGGGGAACTTATTATTGAAAATTATGATCTTCATGATCCTCTGGGTGAAGAGAGTGACAGCCCCTGCCCATTAATTACCCACAGATATCCGGACAGAATTCTCTTTCTCATCAGTAATACCTGTGCAATGTATTGCCGCCACTGTACTCGAAAGCGAAAAGTGGGCCAGATATCTTCAATCCCTATCAAAGAGGAGTTGGATGCTGCGTTCGAGTACATAGAGAGTCATCCTGAGATCCGTGATGTGCTCCTCTCAGGAGGAGACCCCCTGATGCTTTCAGACCATCAGTTGGATATGATACTTGGAAGGCTGAGAAAGATACCCCATGTTGAAATCATCAGGATCGGATCCCGGGTTCCTGTTGTTCTTCCATTCCGGATAACTGATAACCTTGTTTCAATTCTCAAAAAGTATCACCCCCTCTGGCTCAATACTCATTTTAATCATCCTCATGAGTTTACTCAGGCATCACAGACCGCACTTTCAAAACTGGCAAATGCAGGAATCCCCCTTGGAAACCAGTCTGTTCTGTTAGCTGGAGTAAATGACTGCCCAATTATTATGCGAAAACTGGTTCATGAACTGGTAAAAAACCGGGTCAGGCCATATTACCTGTTCCAATGTGATCTGGCAGAGGGACTTGCACACTTTAGAACACCAGTTGGAAAAGGCATAGAGATCATAGAAAGTCTGATTGGACATACGTCAGGTCTTGCGGTCCCAACCTATGTAATAGATGCTCCGGGAGGTGGCGGGAAAATCCCCGTAATGCCACACTATCTGGTTTCCTGGTCTTCAAACAAAGTCGTTCTTCGAAACTTTGAAGGAATGTTTACCACATACCAGGAACCTGACAATTACGAAGGGGTTACATGCGATCTCAACTGTGAACAATGCAATCTTCAGCATACAGTAGATGATGACTATGTGACTAGGAGAGCATCTGGAATAGAGGCACTGCTCTCTGATTACGAGGACGAAATCACCATTCTGCCGGCTGATTCTGAACGGATGGCCAGGAGAAATGATGGAGAATGATGTCATCATCAGAGTGGGCAGCAGCCTTATCCAACACGGTTATTTCAATAACCGAATATACCTGATGAGTATTCATCCTGAGGATGCAGAGTTAGTTGCCAAACAAATCACAGATCTCCAGGAATCTTATAACTATTCAAAAATTTTCCTGAAAATTCCAAAATCTCTCAAAAAGATTTTTTGCACCGCTGACACGACACAGGAAGCAGAGATACCAGAATTTTACCAGGGAACTGAAGACGCCCTCTTTTTATCCAGTTTTTTTTCACCTGAACGGGCACGTGATGAGACAATAGAGGAAATCCAGAAAAGCATACAGAAAGCCCAAAAATTCCAAAAGTCATCTCCAGATAGCAGAGAATTGAAGACTGAAGACTGGAACGTCAGGCAGGCAACCGAGTCTGATGTTCCAGACCTTTGTAAACTGTACAAAAAGACGTTTGAGACCTATCCTTTTCCAATTCATGAAAGTGACTATCTAAAAAAATTAATGGAAGGAGGGGTTTTGTTTTATGTTATCGAAGATGAGACAGGGATAATTGCCGCTGGATCCTGTGAAACAGAGAGATTTGCATCAGCGACTGAAATGAGCGATCTGGCAGTAGAGCATGCATACCGGGGGAACGGACTTTCAAAATACCTGCTTCAGTTTATGGAGCAGAAGATCAAAGATGCAGGGATAAAAACCGCGTATACCATATGCAGGGCGGTTCCCTTCCCGGTAAACAGGCTTTTTGGTGGATCTGATTATCAGTTCGGGGGCACCCTTATTAAAAATACCAATATATGCGGGACATTTGAAAGTATGAATGTCTGGCATAAAAAATTGTAATTTACATGACAAAACGGGTAATAACCCCGTGAATTTTCTCAGGTGGCAGCTTATAAAACTGGACAAAGGGAGGAGAAGCTTTTTTCATTATGCCGAAGATATTCCATATCATCCGGTCACTGATAATATTCTCAATGCCATAAAAGATAGTCTTCTCATTAATTCCCCTTTTGCGGATCAGAGACTCAACATCAATATATTCCATGTACCCGGCCTCAATAATGAGGACGGAGAGCCCCTCTGCCAGACCTTCCTGGTACCGGGTTGCAACACCGAACGGATATCCTTTGACTCTGACAGATACCAGGATATTCTGTTCGTAAATGATATTATTCTGAAAGAAGATCTTTCCGATATAAGGAGAAATCGTCCTGATATCTGAGGTGAAATATAACGCAGCGCCTGATATTTTGCAGCACTCTTCGTACAAATGGGTGTACCTGTCAATAAATTCCTCATAGGGTATTGGTTTGAATGCTGAGCGAAGCCTTTGTTGACCACTAATGAAGATAATGATGATGATAAAGGGGACTAATGCCAAAAGGAATGACCAATATGCCCCATGAGGAAGTTTTGTTAAACAGGCCGCAAAGAAGGTCAGGTCTATCGCAAGGAGTAGACACATTGTCCCGGATTTGAGCACATCCCGCTTGAGGAAAAAGATGAGCAACAACATAAACGCAGATATTGACATGTCACCGGCTACCGCAAGCCCATATGCAGCACCCAGACTTTCTGATGATCGGAAAAATGCCATAACTGCCAGTACTGCCAGAAGAAGAACCCAGTTCACCGTATCAATATAAATCTGGGACCGAAAATCTGAAGAAGTATAATCTATCTTCATCTTTGGAATAATCCGGGTTGTCATCGCCTGATACACAATGGAAAACATCCCGCTAATCATCGCCTGGGACGCGATAATGGTTGCACAGATACTTAAAAGCAGAAAGGGAATATAGAGAAGCCCAATCTGTGATGAGACCATTGAGAAAAGAACAGTCCCCATAGGTCCGTTTTCCAGAATAAATGCCCCCTGTCCCAGGTAACTGAGCACGAGCGCCGGAAAAACCACATACCATCCTTTTACTATCGGATCCCGGCCAAGATGACCCATATCTGCATATAACGCCTCACCTCCCGTAACACACAGCACTACCGCAGATAAAACCACCAGTGAAGTAATACTGTGCTCAAGCAAAAACCCGAGAGCATAATGAGGACTTAACGCAAGGATAATCTCTGGTGCCCCGGCAAGTCCAATCAGGCCGGTGATAGAAAGACAGGCAAACCAGACCGCCATTACCGGCCCGAAAGCCCATGATATTTTATCGGTCCCTCGTTTTTGAATAGAAAAGAGTGCTATCGCAATAACTGCGGCAATGAGGAGGAGAATAACTTCGCTGGTTTCTTCAAGTCCTGGGACCAGTTTTATCCCCTCTACAGCAGAGAGAATACTAATCGCCGGAGTAATCACCCCGTCACCCATAAACAGACATACACCAATAATTGCCAGAAGGGAGATGAACGGAACCAGTGGACTATCCTTCAATAGAGCCGTAACAATTTCTTTTAAAACGATAGTTCCTCCTTCACCTTTTGTTCCGACATGCATAGCAAGCCACACATATTGAACGGTAATGACCAGAAAGAGGCTCCAGAAAATGAGCGATATAATTCCAAAAACGCTTTCAGTTGTAGGGGCAATGAAAAGGAGAATGATTCCGACTGTGTAAATTGGGCTGGTTCCGATATCTCCAAAAACAAGACCGAGTGATTTTAAAATGTGAGATTCGGCCAGCCGCGAGAACATGTCTTACCATCTTCAGAGAAATAATAAAATACTTGTGGTTTTCTATCAGCATTCACCCTGAACCAGGGTGAGTCTGGGGGAGTAATGTTAAATTTTTGACCTCATATTTAGAAATCGCATAAAAATCCCCCGTCATTTTTAACCAGCATTCTGATGTATCTGCCCGCTTTGTGTGTCTATAAGCATCCCCTGATAGGGAGGAGAGCGAATATTTTCATTTTTCATTGCATCCCATGCCCTCTGATGGAGGTCAGACTGGTACTCAAACTCATACCGGTGATCGGTCACATATGCTTTTGCCCGAATCCGGTGGTAGTAGGGAAAAGAATGGATCAGTACCGTATAGGGGAACTCATCACTGATAATGACATACGGCGAACTTGCAATCGTCTCCCTGACCAGAATTTGAGCACGGGAATAATCCGAAGTATTGTCAATGAAAAGATCAGTGACAACCATCATGGCAGTCTTTCCAAAATTGCCGCTGGAGACCGGCCTTGAAAATGTCTCATAATTCGGGATGGTGACCACATCATCTGAAGGAGTAACAAGCCGGGTGGTCCGAAGCCCAATGTCTGTTACTTCCCCATAATAATCGCCAAACGCTATTTTATCTCCTATCTGGTATGGTCTTTCTAAAATGATCATAACGCCCCCAATAATATTTGCTAAAAGGTCTTTCAGGCCAAACCCGAGTGCTGCCCCAAATAACCCAAAAAATGCGATCATTTGAGTATACGATGGACCAAGTATTGCAGTTATTGCAAACCAGGTTGCAATACAGTAAAAAAAGATTTTTACAAGAGGTATCAGCATCTTGATAGTGACCCGGTCTTTAGAGAATAATTCTGAAAATTGCGAAAGCAACTGGCCGACTACCCAGGAGAAAACAAAGGTGAGCACATACAGGAGAATGATGTACAGGAGAAGTGAAGCATAATCACCGGGAATTGGCTGAACAGCTCTCACAGCAGTTCCCATGGTGCCATTCATCAGCGTATCATTCATTACCAGATCATCCTCCGCTGAGTCAGATATGAAACGGCCGGGGCAAATCCTTGAGCGCTGATGCTCCATTTTTCCCCGTCTCTTATGATTAAACCGGCAGATAATAGCCGGTACAAGGAAGAATTAAGTAATGCTTTGTCCTGGACTGATTGATTCAGCCGTGAATATACCGGTGATTCATACATCAGGATAAGCGTTAAAATATAGTTATCAATAGCATATAAATTTGGAATTGGTGGAGATTTCGGGAGCTTTTGAAACCGGATTTCATCATCCATTATCACATCATGAAAAAGTTTAGATGCAATTCCCGGTTCACCTGAGGACAGCCGGTATAATTCCCTGAAAATGAGTTCTTCAGGCAATGCCTTTTTTTCTGCAAAAAATGGAATATACGAAGCATACCGCCTTCTTACCGTAAGATAGGGAAGAGAAAATGAGAAGTTTAACGGTGCAAATGTGATCTCAAAATCCTTTCGGACGAGTTCAAGTGAATTATCAAGATCTGTATCTATAATAAACCGAAGCGTATCATTCCCGCCTGAAAGCAGATATTGTTGCATTTGTGGGAGTGACAGGAGCGGGAGGGAGACTACTATAGGAAACCAGCGTTCAATATTGAGAAAACCACTCAGGAAATTCCATGAATACTGGTTCCAGGTTGTGATAATCTGTCTTGAGTTTGTAACCAGATTTGAGAGAAACATCCGGAGAATATCAAATCCATGGGGGCGTCTTTCATAAAGACACTGACATTCTTCGCAGATATAGATGACATTTTCCTCAAAAAGGCTTTCAATCTCTTTTTTCCCAATGACTTCTGTTGAAAAATCTATTTTTTTCACTAACGTTGATATTTCTCTGGAAACACTATCTGCAACCATATTTCTTGAAAAAGCAGCCGGACTGATTATTGCAATTTTTGGGGGAATCCCACCATCGCCAGGTTTATTGATAGAGGATACAATTTCACATACTTGTGGTTGATAAATTTCGACTTCATTCCCAAGAACACATTCTGATTTGAGATATGAGCCATTTTTACTGGCAGATATAGTCTCACCCCTCCTCTTAGATAATTAACAACGATTACTTAGTCATCTTTAAATATAGTTGTTTATGTTTTTTGCCTTTGCATGGAAAAAGAAAAACAGGGATACGTTAATTGAATGATATGTGTAAAGCGTAAGACAACATCTTTCAGGCGCCCAACTGGCCGCTCCACCAGAGAACCCCTGAGAGTTTATATAAAAAACAAAAACCCGGATTTCAGAAACTTTTTATCCCTCCCGCTCTCATGATCAAATACCGGTTCGCACTGGTAATTTTCCTAAAAAATAGAGGAACCGTATGAAACACACATTTTTTCATGATATGAATCGAATCCTTGCAATAGGCATCATAAGCTTCCTTATTGTGCTCATTGTTGCACCTTTTCCTATAGCCGCCGCAATATATAGTGAAGATGGGACCAAGCTGGATGAATCAGATCTCCAGGTTATCCTGGGAGATCCAGTTCTTTCATATGATACACCGCAGGTGCTTTTCTTTTATGACCCGGATTGTGGTGCCTGCAGTCCGATCCATGAATATCTGGATGCATACCTGGAAGATAACCCGGATGTTGTCATTGAATACATTAATCTGGAAGATGGCCCTGATCAAATGAGCCAGTTTAAAGAGATTACAGAAATATTCAACCAGGAAAAACTATTCATCCCATTAGTATGTATCGGGCCGGTTGCCCTTGAAGGACCTGATGATGTCCTGATTCATTTTGAGAGCGTCTATTCCTGGTACATGAATGGAGAGACCGAGAGATTATAAATTTTTTATTTTTTTCATCATAGGAAACCCTTTTCAGGTTTTTTCGTACGGGAAATTTTTTGGCAAACTGAGAACTGTTCACCAGTGGCCATGAATGAAATGCCTGTCCAGCACCCCCATAGTGTACATTAAAGTATGTGCAGGAGTAGAATACTCCTCTAATAGGTGAGCATATGCAGAACATACTAAAAGGGGCAACCCTGCAGCGGGATGGAAAAACCTACGCAATATTAACACACAATCCATCAGGCATCGTCAGACCGGAAGATCTTGAACAGATAGCTGCTGTCAGTAGAAAATTTCACATCCCTGTCCTGAAAATAACGTCAGGGCAGCGTATCATTCTTGCCGGAATCAAGCCCGAAGATCTGCCGGCGGTATACAAAGAACTCGGACCTCTCGCAAAGCCGGATTTGGGGCCATGCGTGAAATATGTCCAGGGATGCCTTGGCACAGAAATGTGTAAGTGGGGAGCACAGGACGCCATAAGCCTTGCAAAGGCAATTGAGACTGCCCTCTTGGATAAGACATATCCTGCAAAGGTAAAGATAGGCGTATCCGGATGCCAGCGGTGCTGCAGCGAAAGTCAGATCAGGGATATCGGTGTTATTGGAACTACCCGGGGCTTTGTAGTTTTATTTGGCGGGAACGGAGGAACAAAACCACGTATTGCAGATCCAATCGCATGGGGACTTTCTGACACTGAGGTTGTTGACCTTACCGTCCGTCTGCTCGACTATTACCGGGATCATGCACAGCCACGGGAAAGGACAGCGAGGTTTATGGAACGTATTGGGATCGAAACATTAAAATCTGAATTGCTATCAATGATTCCTTA
>Ga0265295_1002508_pt1 | contig 28910 bp, 26 predicted proteins | sample Munlansysbiofilm_FD_192503 | JGI IMG/M metagenome (GOLD analysis project Ga0265295, IMG submission 192503) | Leachate microbial communities from a municipal landfill in Southern Ontario, Canada - Methane capture system biofilm | ecosystem: Engineered > Solid waste > Landfill > Unclassified ... | reverse complement strand
GACGCGGATCCAGGTATGCAAATCCAGACTACGCTCGATCACGGTGTCGCCTTTCACGCTGCACAATTGTTCATCGTTTTCATAAGCGGCGATTACTTCATCGGGTCCGTAGAAATGGCGCAGCTTCGTGAAATCTGCATTGGGCTCATCTTCCGTCATGGTGAGGTAGTAGCATCCCAGAACGATGTCCTGGTTTGCAGCCATTGCCAGTCTGCCATTGGCGGGGAGCAGCAGGTTCCTCACCGAGAGCATCAGTACTCTGGCTTCGATCTGAGCTTCCATGGAAAGCGGGACATACACACCCATCTGGTCACCATCAAAGTCCGCATTAAAAGGAACGCAGACCATGGGGTGAAGCTGGATGGCTTTATTATCTGTAAGCACTGGCATAAACGCCTGAATACCAAGACGGTGCAAGGTGGGGGCGCGGTTCAGCAGGACTGGATAGTCCTTCACCACGTCTTCCAGAATGCTCCAGATTTCAGGTTGCTTTTTCTCAATGAGTTTCTTGGCGTTCTTTACCTTGTCCACTTCGCCCATCTTCTGCAAGCGTTCGATGAGGTAAGGCTTAAAGAGCTCCACAGCCATATCTTTGGGCAAGCCACATTGATAGAGCTTGAGATCCGGACCCACCGTGATCACGCTACGTCCGGAATAGTCCACCCGTTTACCCAAGAGGTTTTGACGGAATCTTCCTTGTTTTCCCTTCAATTGGTCAGTGAGGGATTTCAGCGGGCGGTTACCGCGTCCACGCACAGGGCGGGCTTTGCGGCTATTGTCTATCAAAGCATCCACAGCTTCCTGCAACATGCGCTTTTCATTGCGCAATATCACTTCAGGAGCGCGGATTTCCAGAAGGGTCTTGAGACGGTTGTTTCTGGTAATTACGCGGCGGTAAAGATCGTTGAAATCCGCAGTGGCAAATCTTCCACCTTCCAGCGGCACTAAGGGACGCAGGGTGGGAGGCAATACCGGCAAGGCTTCCAGGATCATGTGAGCAGGTTCATTTCCGCTTTTGATGAAGGCGTCCACTATCTTCAGCTTTTTGATCAGCTTCTGCTTTCTTAGAGCGGATTCTTCTAATTTGAGCCGGGCTCTCAGTTTAGGGGCTTCGTCTTTGAGATTGATGCGTCCCAGTAAGTCTCTTACCGCTTCTGCACCCATCATGGCCACGAAGTTTTCGCCTACCTTGTCTTTGATCTCGTAAAACTCGTCCACTTCCAAAAGTTCCATCTTCTCATAAGGACTATCGCCGGGATCGATTACGATAAAGGATTCGTAATACAGCACCCGTTCGAGGTCTTTGATGGTCATATCCAGCAAAGTGCCGATCTTGGAAGGAGCTGATTTTACAAACCAGATGTGCGCAATAGGCACAGCCAACTGGATATGCCCCATGCGGGTACGACGCACACGACTGGTGGTGACCAATACATTACAGCGGTCGCAGACCGTGTTTTGAAAGCGTTTCTTTTTATATTTACCGCAAGCGCATTCGTAATCCCGTTCGGGACCGAAGATGCGTTCGCAGAAAAGTCCATCTTTTTCAGGTTTTAATGTGCGGTAATTCAGGGTGTCAGGTTTTGTGACCTCACCATGGGACCAATCGTTTATGATAGTATCCGGAGAAGCTATCTTGATGCGGACTGCATCGTATTCCGCGGGTCTTTGTTCACGTCTTGTATCTTTCATCCTGTCTTCCCCTATTTGCCTTCCCCGTCTTTGACAAATTCAATGTCAAAGCCGAGAGATTTGAGTTCACTCACCAATACGTTGAAGGATTCCGGCACTCCTGGAGGAGGCGGATTCTCTCCGCGGGTAATGGCTTTGAAAGCGTTGTTTCTTCCATCTACATCATCGCTCTTGATGGTGAGCATTTCTTCCAGGACATGAGCGGCGCCATAGGCTTCCAGAGCCCAGACCTCCATCTCTCCCAGACGCTGGCCGCCGTGTTGGGCTTTACCGCCCAGAGGCTGCTGCGTGATCAGCGAATAAGGTCCGGTGGAGCGGGCATGCATCTTATCTGCCACCAGGTGGTTTAGCTTCATCATATAGATGATCCCCACTGTGACTCTTTCCTTGAAGGGACTGCCTGTCTTGCCATCATAAAGCACCATCTTGCCATCTTCGGCATATCCGGCGGCTTTGAGTTCTTCGCGGATGTCTTCATTGCTGGCGCCATCAAAGATGGGGGTCTCGGCATCAAAACCGAGAGCCTTTGCCGCCAAGCCAAGGTGAGTCTCCATGATCTGACCGATATTCATACGGGAAGGCACACCCAAGGGGTTGAGAGCGATATCCACAGGGGTACCGTCTTCCATAAAGGGCATATCTTCGATGGGGGCTATGATGGAGATCACACCCTTGTTTCCGTGACGACCGGCCATTTTGTCTCCCACTTCGATCTTACGCTTTTTGGCCACATATACTTTGACCATCTTGCGTACGCCGTATTGCAGCTCGTCTCCGTGCTTGATACGTTCGCGGGATTTCTTGTAAATGTTCTCGCTTTGCTCCAGGGATTGCTTGATCTTCAGCGAGATATCCTGATAAATCATGTTATTTATAGCACTGTCTTCCACCATTTCGACATCCAGATCCAGCTTCTTGAAGTTGATTCTGTCCAGATCATCTTTGTTGATCTTCTTGCCGGGGGCGATGAAATAGGCATTAGTCTTCTCATCCCAAATCGTTTTGGCTTTTTGGCCCAAAAGGATGGCGGAGAGCTTTTCTTGTTTGAATTCTTCTACTTTCTTACGACGCAGAGTCAGTTCATCTTTGAGCATCTTGATCTTATCGTCGTTTTCGTCGTCCATATCCACACCATCTTCCAGACGGGAGAATACTTTGACGTCGATCACCACGCCTTCCATGCCGGGCTTGGCTTTGAGCGAGCTATTGGTGAAATCACCAGCCCGATCGCCAAACAGGGCACGCATCAGATTCTCTTCCGGAGAAGGATCGATCTCGATGCTTTTGGGCGTGACTTTACCCACGATGACATCGCCGGCGTGGATCACAGAACCCACTCTGACGATACCGGTCTTATCCAGATTCCTCAGGGCCTGAGCAGGCACATTGGGGATATCATAGGCCAGTTCTTCACGGCCGTTTTTCACGTTGCGCACCAGGACTTCCATCTCCTCAATATAAATAGAGGTGAGGGTGTCTTCGCGGGCTACTTTCTCGCTGATGATGATAGCATCTTCATAGTTGTAACCATACCAGGGCATAAAGGCGACCATCATATTGGTACCCAGGGCCAGACGGTTGTCTTCCACACAGGCACCATCAGATAAAGGCTGACCTTTTCGCACGGTATCTCCCACTTTCACGGTGGGGCGCTGATTGGCACAAGTATCCTGGTTTGTGCGGATAAACTTCTTCAGATGCACTCTGCTGCCAGAGCCCAGGTACAGCGCTTCGTCTTTTTCATCCAGGGCTTTCAGATCGATGTAACCGGAGGTCACATGTTCCACTATGGCGTCATAAGGCGCCAGAGCGATATCCGAAGTTCCTACGGTGACGATCTTTTCCATGCCGGTACCGACGACCGGTGCCTGAGGATTGAGCAAGGGCACAGCTTGGCGCTGCATGTTTGAGCCCATCAGAGCACGGTTTGCGTCGTCATGCTCCAGGAAGGGAATCATCGCTGCAGATACAGAAACCATCTGCTGAGGAGCTACATCCATATATTCAATATCTTTGGGGTCCACCTGGATGAAATCACCCTTTTCACGGGCAAAGACAGTTTCGTCCGTAATGCGCCGTTCATCATCGAGATGCACGTCGGATTGGGCGATAACAAAGTGTTCTTCTTCGGCTGCATCCATATAGACGTATTCATCGGTCACGATACCGGCGGCCACCTTGCGATAAGGGGTCTCGATAAAGCCCAGATGATTGATCCGGCTATAGATTGCGGGAGAGACGATGAGTCCGATATTGGGGCCTTCCGGAGTTTCAATGGGGCACACGCGTCCATAGTGAGAGGCGTGCACGTCACGAACTTCAAATCCAGCCCGGTCACGAGTGAGGCCACCAGGTCCCAGAGCAGAAAGCGCACGTTTGTGCCGCAGGCCTGCCAGAGGATTGGTTTGCTCCATAAATTGGGAGAGCTGACCGGTGAGGAAGAATCCCTGCACCACATTGATCAGTGCATTGCTATTCACCAGATCGTGGACTGTGATCTCATCTATATTGGAAATCGCCATGCGTTCCTGGATAATCCTGGAGATCATGGAGAGTCCTGTATTGTATTGTTCTTGAAGCAGTTCTCCCACCGTGCGTACACGGCGGTTAGCTAGATTATCGATATCATCGATTTCATCATCGTCGTTATAGATATCGATCAAGGTCTTAAAGATACTCACAAAGTCTTCCACCGTGAGAGTCATGGTGTTGATATCGATATCGATACCAAGGCGGACGTTGATCTTGTGACGTCCCACTTCGCCCAGGTTGTAGCGCTTTTCATTGAAGAACATACGATCAACCAATTGTTGGGCGGCTTCCACCGGAGCATCTTCTCCGGGGCGAATCAGGGAATAGATCTTTTTCAGGGCTTCATCCCGATTCGTAGTGGGGTCTTTGGCAATGGTGTTTTCCAAGACCTTACGCGCAATCTCAAAGTTGGAATCTATCGTTTCCACATGTTTGATCTTGTGTTCGCCCAAAATCTTGATCAGGACATCAGAGACCTGTTCATTGGCAAAGGCTACGGGTTCATCGATTCCAGCTACTTTAATGTCTTGGAAGAGGTAGCGGTTTTTGGCATCGGCCAGGGCTACCTTTTCGCTTTTGTAAAAAGTCTTGCGCAGGTCATGGCTGGTGGAGATTCCGATCGCACGCAATAGCGTGGTGACCGGCAGTTTGCGACGTTTGTCTATATGCACAAACATCACATCATGGATATCAATGTCGAATTCCAGCCAGGAACCGTTATAGGGAATCACTTTGGCAGAGTACAGAGTTTTTCCCGAAGGATGTTTCACTTCGGAGAAAAACACTCCAGGAGAGCGTTGGAGCTGAGAGATGATCACACGTTCGGCACCATTTACGATAAAGGTGCCTTGATCAGTGACGAGTGGGATTTCGCCCAAAAATACATCCTGCTCCAGGGTATCTTTGTGCTCTCGTCCTGCTTCTGTGATTTCAAAGACGGATAGACGCATTTTGGCTTTAAGAGGCGCCTGGTAAGATAAATTCCGCTCCCGGCATTCGCCAATGGTATATTTCTCTTGAAGCACAGAGTACTCGATAAATTCGAGCAGGAAATGCCCTTTGTTGTCTTCGATGGGAAAGATAGATTCAAAGACAGCTTGCAATCCTTTTTTCACTCTGCGTAGAGGGTGCACGTCCTTTTGCAAAAACTCATTAAACGAATCCACCTGCATAGCCAGCAGGTTCGGAATTTCTACTTCAGGAATGCCCAGTTCGGCAAATCTTCCGGAGATACGAGAATAACTTTTGATCTTTCTCAAAAGCTCACTCCTTTGTGCCCTTAGGACACACTTGATAGGGGTTGGTGCTTTGTATTCTTTTCACGCTATTAGCCAGCGACTCATTGTATTGCCTGCAATTGCAGCACTTAAGATATACCTTAGATTCACGATGTGGGCAAGTGAATTAGTCCAAAAAAAGTCCTTGAGGACTTTTTTTGGACATATTACTTGGCTAAAAAGCCACTTACTTGAGTTCGACAGTTGCGCCAGCGTCTTCAAGTTTTTTCTTTGTAGTTTCAGCTTCTTCTTTGCTTACTTTCTCAACGATTGCTTTCGGTGCGCTGTCCACTAAGTCTTTAGCCTCTTTGAGGCCAAGGTTTGTGATTTCGCGTACGGTCTTGATCACGTTGATCTTTTTGTCACCGGCATTGGTAAGGACTACGTCAAATTCGGTCTGTTCTTCTTTTTCTTCGGCGGCGCCGGCAGGAGCGGCAAAAGCGGCCGCGGGGGCAGCAGCGGACACACCAAATATGTCTTCCATTTCTTTGACGAGTTCAGAGAGCTCAAGAACGGTCATTTCTTTAATAAGGTCAATTACTTGTTGTTTTTTATCGGACATCTTTCCTCCATCGGATATATGACTAATTTTTTATTAGCTAGCATCAGCTTGTTTATCTTTAATGGCATCTATCGCATAAAAGAATTTGCGGATGATACCCAGATTTACCGCCAGGAATCCGGTAATAGGTGCGGCCATGCCGCCCACTACTTGTGCCAGAATCTCGTCGCGGGTGGGAAGTGTAGCCAAAGAGCTGAGCTCTTCGATTCCAAATACGTGTCCTGCCACGTATCCGACTTTAAAACTTGGAAAGCCGGCATCTCCCATGATCTCTTTTTTGAACTTTGCGACCACGCGAGCGGGTGATACTTCATCATCAAGGCAGATAGCCACGCCAGTGGGGCCTTTCAGATAATCATCCAGTTCTGTGATTCCGAGTTCGTTCAATGCAATTTTGAGCAAGGTGTTTTTCTGCACCATGTAATCCACTTTGTCCGCTCTGAAGCGGTTGCGCAGCTCATTCACCTGTTCGATGTTAATTCCCTTGTAATCCACCAGTACAATCGCTTTTGCGCCACGTAGTCTTTCGACCAGGTTCTGGACTTTGTCTACTTTATATTGTTGAACCATTACTTGTGCCTCCTTTTAGCTTTTCGCTGCCAAGGTTGCGCTTGCGACCTGTAGTTTAATTCCGGGTCCCATGGTGGTGCACAGAGTGATGCTCCTGATATAAACGCCCTTTAGGGTGGCTGGGCGTTCTTTGAGGATTGCAGCAAGGATGGCTTTGAGGTTAGCTCTCAGATCTGCTTCAGAGAAGCTGATCTTGCCAGCCGGGATATGCAGATTCGAAAACTTATCTACGCGATAAGTCACTTTTCCGCCTTTGGATTCTTCCACGGCTTTAGCTACATCCATTGTTACAGTTCCCACTTTGGGGTTGGGCATCAGTCCACGCGGACCAAGGACACGGCCTAATTTTCCGATACGTCCCATAAGGTTCGGAGTAGAGATCACAACGTCAAAATCAAACCAACCACCGGTGATTTTTTCGATGAAATCGTCCACGCCAACGTAATCGGCGCCAGCATTTCTGGCTTCTTCTGCTTTGTCGCCTTCAGCAAATACGAGTACGCGCATGGTCTTACCTGTTCCATGTGGTAATACCAGCGAGTTTCTGATCTGCTGATCTGCTTTGCGAGGATCGACGCCAAGATTGAAATGGATCTCGACTGTTTCGTCAAACTTCGGAGCCGGCAGGCTCTTCAGCAGTTTGATCGATTCGTCAAGTTCAAATCTCTTTTGGCGATCATACATCGCATAGGCGACTTTGTACCTTTTACTATGTTTCATTGAATCTCCTTTGTGAATACTATCTCCTGCATCAAGGCATTAAGCGTCTGTGGTGACGCCCATGCTCCGTGCAGTACCTGCGATCATACTCATAGCGGATTCAAGGGAATTGCAATTCATATCCTGGATTTTGAGTTCAGCTATCGTCTTGAGTTGGGCCTTGTTCAGCTTGCCGACTTTGGCTGTATTCGGAGTGGCAGAACCTTTGGCCAATCCAGCTTCTTTCTTTATCAGAACGCTGGCAGGCGGTGTCTTGATCTCAAATGTGAAAGATTTATTTTTGGCGACGTAGATTATTACCGGAAATACCATTCCGGGTTGATCTGCGGTCTTTTCATTAAACTGGCGGCAGAATTCTGGAATATTTACCCCAGCCTGGCCCAAAGCGGGACCCACTGGAGGAGCCGGGGTTGCCTTGCCGGCGGGAAGCTGTAACTTCAAAGTTAATACGGCATCTTTTGGTCTTGCCATTTTTATTTCCTCTTGTCTTACTAATCTATTTTTTAATCTGTTCTACTTGACTTCCGCTCAGCTCTACAGGGGTGCGACGTCCAAAAACGGTGACGTCTATCACCAGCTTGTTGCCTTCATCGGCTGTCTTTTGTACTATGCCTTCAAAATCTGTGAAAGGACCCGAGATCACTCGTACCATATCGCCCGGCAAATAAGAAAATGTCTTAAAATCACGATCCGGATCTGCAATACCCAAAAGACGATCCACCTCTTCCTGAGGCAGAGCAGTGGGATCTTTTTGCTGCTTGCTCATACCCAAAAAGCTGGTTACACCAGCCAAGCCGAGGATATATGTCTTCAGCTCCGGGGTTAGGTCTGCTTCCAGAATCACATAACTGGTAAAAACCTTGCGTTCACGTTCGATCTTCTTGCCATCTCTGATGATAAAAGTCTTGCGCACAGGAACCAGAATCCGACCCACTGATGCTTGCATTTCTGTTCCTTCCAGACCCTTTTCTATCGCGGTCTTTACCTTATTCTCAAAACTGGAATAGGTATGGAGTACATACCATTTCATTGCCACTATTCTTTCCTCTTAAAAGAGCAATTCCAAGATACGGGAAAATCCAAAATCCACCAGGGACAAAAAGATTGCTACGATGGCAGACATTACTATGACTACCACTGTACCCTCTTTAAGATCGTCCTTTGTGGGCCAGCTTACGGATTTCATCTCGGAACGCACATCGCGGAAAAAGCGACTTACTTCTGCAAATTTCATTATTTTACCAAATACCTGTTTGGGCTCGCGCCGCAGATAAAAATGTGGCAGGACAGGCAGGAATTGAACCCGCAACCCCCGGTTTTGGAGACCGGTGCTCTACCAATTGAACTACTGTCCTGCAACATATATTACTGCAGCCTGTTACCGCTGCTTATGATTTGTATGTTTCCGGCAGGTGGGGCAAAATTTCTTCAGCTCCATCCTATTCGGGTTCTTGCGTTTGTTGCGAGTGGTCGTATAATTACGATTCTTGCACTCTTCGCAAGCCAATGTGATAATATCTCTCATCTTTACTTACCGGTACTATTCTATGACTGAAGATACCACGCCGCTGCCGATGGTGTGTCCACCTTCGCGGATAGCAAAGCGCAAGCCCTGCTCCATAGCAATCGGAGTGATAAGTGTGGCGGTAATTTCCACGTTGTCACCGGGCATAACCATTTTGACGCCTTCTGGAAGCTCAAGAGAGCCAGTAACGTCGGTGGTACGGAAGTAGAACTGAGGACGATAACCGGTTTGGAAAGGCTTGTGACGGCCACCTTCTTCTTTGGTCAGGATATAGGTCTGACCGATGAACTTGGTGTGAGGATGGATGGATTTCGGCTTGGCCAAAACCATTCCACGTTCCATATCAGTCTTGGCAAAGCCACGCAGAAGAAGACCAACATTGTCTCCAGCCTGGGCTTGATCAAGCAGCTTGCGGAACATTTCCACACCAGTACAGGTGGTTTCCACAGTCTCACGGATACCTACGCGCTCAACCTTGTCCTGGATTTTGATAACGCCACGTTCCACACGGCCTGTAGCTACTGTGCCACGGCCAGGAATGGAAAAGACGTCTTCCACAGGCATAAGGAAGGGTTTGTCCACCATGCGATCAGGCATGGGGATGTAAGAATCAACCGCATCCATCAAGGCCTGAATCTGAGCTTCGGCAGCAGGATCGCCATTCAAGCTCTTCAGAGCAGAACCGCGAATCACTGGAATCTCGTCGCCGGGGAAATCGTACTTGTCCAGAAGTTCACGAACTTCCATCTCAACCAAATCAAGCAGTTCTTCGTCATCGACGAGGTCGCACTTGTTCATGAAAACTACGATAGCAGGTACACCCACCTGACGAGCGAGCAGGATGTGCTCACGGGTCTGAGGCATGGGGCCGTCGTATGCGCTTACTACCAGAATACCACCGTCCATTTGAGCGGCACCGGTGATCATGTTTTTGATATAGTCAGCATGACCGGGGCAGTCCACGTGGGCATAGTGGCGATTTTCGGTTTCATATTCCACATGACTGGTGGCAATGGTTATACCACGAGCCTTTTCTTCGGGAGCGTTATCAATACTTGCGAAGGAACGGAAACTGCCTCCGCCCTTCTTACTCAGATAAAGGGTAATCGCCGCAGTGAGCGTGGTCTTACCATGGTCAATGTGACCGATCGTACCTATGTTTACGTGTGGCTTGGTACGCACGAACTTTTGTTTTGCCATTGTTCCTCCTGGAATTAGTATTCCATGTCCTTGTTTATTCGCTATAATAATAAAGTATCTTACGGGGATTTACTCCCGTAAATTGCCGATCCAAAGTGGAGCTCAAGACCGGAATTGAACCGGTGACCTCATCCTTACCAAGGATGCGCTCTACCGACTGAGCTACTTGAGCTTGATCTTGTATTAACCACCTTAAAAGGGCTGACAAAAAATGGAGCGGGAAACGGGGTTCGAACCCGCGACCCTCAGCTTGGAAGGCTGACGCTCTAGCCAACTGAGCTACTCCCGCTAGAGTAAAATGGTGGAGAGGGGAGGATTTGAACCTCCGAAGTCGACTGACGACAGATTTACAGTCTGTTCCCTTTGACCACTCGGGAACCTCTCCACAGCTATGGAGCCGATGAAGGGAGTTGAACCCCCAACCTATTGATTACAAATCAATTGCTCTGCCATTGAGCTACATCGGCATAAGGTTTTGCCAATCAATTTGACATACCAGTTTTTGTCAACATCTTTTTTACGGTCACACTCTATGTTCTTGCTTGTATCTTATTGTATTACCTTGTTTTTGACGATCGTTATTCTGTCAACATAATAATTCGGAAGTTTTATGTTTTCTGCATTTTTGAGCTTTGAACCTTCGGTTAAAAGGCTTGAGAAAGTTGACAGGGACATGGAGATATGACGGCCTGGACAGCATGATTATTTTAATGGTTCAGAAGCTAATAAAACTGGAATTATATGCCGTCAACAATCAGCGAGAACCAGAACAAAGAATATCAGGGTGCTATTCTGGGTAGAAATCCAAGAAGCACGTGTCACAAAGAGTGCTGTAGACACGATATTTTAGATAGGATACCGATAGGCACATACCATATAAGCGCCAGAGGCACGTTGTTTTAAATAGCCTGAAAGAACAATTTTTTGGATAAATAGGACAGCCAGAAGTCAGAACTAGTCCGGTAGGACGACAGGCGAATGCCTATGGCCCAGCAGTTAACCGCTGGGCTGATTCGGATAAAATCCCGAGTCCGGAATGCAGTGAAGGCCGTCACATCCCTCTTCACCGGACTTGTTTTTGACATGCCTTCGACTCGAGATGACTCGAAACTTCAAGTCATCTCGAGTCGAAACTGTGTTAGAATCAAGTTCAACGGTTCAGGAAGGGGGAAAGCTGGCTTAGCCGGCAGTAGCACTGTGTTCAGACGGTGCGTGGACAAGGAATAGAGAGAGGAATATGTAGAAGAATATGTAGATTTTGCTGTAGGCGGAACAGGAGTCTGCCACTACGGGAAATAGAGGTTTTTTTTACCACCGAGACACCGAGGGCACCGAAAAGGTAGATTTAGGGGTTTCCGCAGGAACGGCGTCCTGCGCTACGCTAAAACCTTAAAACCATAAAACGCTAAAACGATAAAACCTTAAAACGCTAAAACGCTAAAACGCTAAAACCCTAATACTGCAGCCAGGTGAAGCCGCAGGATTTGCTGGATTTGTGCTGGATAATCCAGTCTTGGAACCCTTCCTTGATCTTCTCATCGCGGGAATGTTCCACCACGATCACGCCCTCCGGCTCCAAAAGATTCTGCTCGAAGATGCTTTGCAGGGTAGGATTTATCATGTTTTTATCATAGGGCGGATCCAGGAAAATGATATCGTAGGTCTGAGTGCAGGTTTTCAGATAGGACTCAACTTTTTTGCGATAGAGGTGGCAGTCTTCCCCACAGCCTAAAATCTGGATATTGCCCAGGATGGTGGCAATGGCAGGGGAGGCAAATTCTACAAAATCCACCCATATTGCTCCGCGGGAGAGGGCTTCCAGACCCAGGGCGCCGGTTCCGGCAAAAAGATCAAGCACGCGTTTGCCCTCAAAATCCTGATAGGTGCTGAAGATCATTTCGCGGTTGTAATCTGTGGTGGGTCTGGTGCTGTGTCCTGGTACTGCGGCCAGCTTACGCTTTTTGTAAATGCCTGCGATGATGCGGATCATGTGCGCTTATCAAATCTTTGGCCATAGCCGGGGACTTTGATCTCAAGCTGCACAGCCTTGGGTTTGAACCTCGGGCAGGTGAGCAATTGCACTTCTTTGTTTTGTTTACACAGGCGTGTACAGCGCTCACAGACTCTATTGTAGCTGGGGGGATCTTTGGCCATCGTCAAGACTTGGGATTTTGCAAATCCACAAAAAGGCTGATCAGATCGGCGAGATGGATCTCACTGAGCAGTTGGTTTCTGTCGTAGCGGGAAAGAATGGTGATGAGCAGGTCGCCCACGGTGAGGTCAGAAAAGTTATCGTTCAAATTGATCATACTGATCTGAGCTTGTTTTTCGATCTCCGCAAGCATGGCAGACAGAGCATCAAGTTCGCTTTCTTCGGCCAGGATATCCTCATCATCAAAGATCAGTTGGCTTTCCTGAATGCCTTCTCCCAGCTTTTGCATGGTGATGGACATATTGTCGAAGCCCTGATGGCTGATGATCTTTAGATAAGCCAGCTCCTCAGGAGTGAAAAGCTTTTCAATTCGGGGATCATAACGGTTCGAAGGATCATTCAAAATCCGGGCGTGCAGATCTTCGATCTTCTCCCTGATAGCAGGTGAAGCATCGGTTTGGGCGATCAGCTCATAGGTGGCCAAAGCGTCAAAGAATTGACTCTGCTCTTCAAAGAGCTTGGCCAGGGTAACAGTCGGCGTCCAGCTTAGTCCAGGTGTCTTCATTTTTTACTCCCCAAATTTCAAAATTCAGAATCCACTAAAAGTTGTGGGCATTTTGTGTCAACAGGTTTGTTTGGGATTGGGGAGGGTCGATGTGGCTGGACAGGTTTCCAGGCTTATTCGGTACGCAGGCGGGACAGATTCTTTTGCAGAGTGATCTGGCCGATTCCTTTGACATTGGTCAAATCATCGGGCGCAGAAAAGGGGCCATGCTCTGTGCGGTAATCTATGATAGCCTGGGCTTTGACGGGTCCGATCCCACTGAGAGTGCAGAGCTCCTCCAGACTGCAGGTATTGATATTTACAGGGGCGGTGACGCTTGCTTTGGAGCTGGACTTTTTTGCCTTGGTGGAAGAGGAAGTAGCGGGTTCAGTTAGTAGAGAATCGCCAAAAACAAGCAAATTGGGATAGCAGCGTTGATAGGTCTTGATTCCGATACCACTGACCTTGGTGAGTTCATTGACATTGCGAAAAGGATGCTGCTCCCGGTAGCTGATAATGTCGTCCGCCCGTTTGGGGCCAATCCCGGATAGAGCCATCAATTCCGCTTTCGTAGCGGTGCGGATATCGACGATGAGAGCGGTGTCCTCTTTGAGATCCACCAGCAGGCTATCGGAAAGAACAGAGGACTGTGCTACACCCTGGTATCCAGTTAGTTGCAAGCTAGAACCCAGGATCAGGAAAGCTGCGATAATCAGGAGAATGCGCTGTTCATCGGGGCTAAAAAGCCAGGAAAAAGGGTTTTTCATGAATCGCTCCGGGGCACCACAAAGACCGCTTCCGCCTCGGCATAGATTCCGCTCTCGTCTGAGATGCTGGCGGCAGTGCTGATGATTCTGCTTTTAGCTTTTGTGATCCAGCCTTTGATCACGACGTTCTGGCCGGAGCTCAGGGCTTTGCGGTAAGAGACTGAGAGTTTGGCTGTTACAGCGACTTTCCCGCTCTGAATGATCGCTTTGGCCATCACTTCATCCAAAAGAGTGGAGAGGATGCCACCATGCACCACTCCCGGATATCCTTCAAAGATTTCATCCACGGCCAGGGTGGCATAGGCAGCCCCGGCCTCATCGTAGGTAAAATCCAGCTTCAGGCCGCTGGGATTGGCCTTCCCGCAGACAAAACAGCGATCGTATTTGGGCTCTGCCATAAAGCTAATCCTTTTTTAAAGCCTCTATTTGGTAGTTCAGGCTTTCTTCAAATGAGTAGCTGAAACCCACCACGCTCCAGGCGATCTTGCCAGCCTGATCGATGATGGTAAAATGAGGAATACTGCTAACGCCATAGGCGGCAGCGACTTCAGGGGTTCCTTCCAGATAGGTCATGTTAAAGCCTTTGCTCTTGAAATGAGCCTTGCCATCCTCGATATTACGCTCCATCACGTTCACCGAAAACACTTCGACTCCCGGGGGCATTTCTTCCTGCATCCACTTGCTGAGACTGGGCATGGCCATCTTGCAGGGGCTGCACCAGGAGGCCCAAAAATCCAGAATCACGATCTTGCCTTTGAGGTCCTCTAATTTGTAAATCTTGCCCCCAAGGTCTTGCAGCTCCCAAGCTGGGGCAGGAAGGCTTTGCCGATCTTTGAGAGCTTCTGCTTTGCGGGCTTTTGCACCCTTGTCCCAGGTGACTTTTGCCTTTTTGAGCAGAGCCTTCCAGCGGCGATGATCATGAAGCTGGGCAAACTCGTTACTCTTGCTAAGATACATGTAATCAACGTCTTTGGAGCTACCATAGAAGCTCAGTGCATCCAGAGCACTTTCTTTGCGGTCGTTTTCCAAATAAAGACCAGCGATGATCCGGCTCAAATCCGGATTGGTCTTGAGCTGGGGGTTTTCGGCAAGATGGTTGTCCAAAGCAGCAATACCCTCGCTTTTCACGCGGAATCTCATGATAAAATATTCTGTGTTTAGCTCTGCCTCTGCCGGACTCATTCTGCCGGATTCCTGAGCATCATCCATCACGGTGCCGATCAAAAGGGCGTAGAGATTCAGGTCCTTTGTTCTCAGCGTAAACTCTTCGATTTGCTGCATATTACTGCTGATAGCCTGGGGGTCTGAAACCTTGTCCAAAGCTACTGAAGCTTTCTTGAGTTCCTGACCGTCTTTGTAAGCATAGAAGATCGCAATATTCAGATAAGCATCTGCGCCAAAAAGCTTTAGGCCTTGCTCTACCTGATCCACATCCTTGTGGAATTGCGGGCTTTTGAGATAGGTCTCGCTACCTCCCTGGGAGATGGTCTCGGTAAGATTCACCGCGATAATACGATAGCCCCAATAGAAGGTGGGGAAATCCTGAATCAGCTTGCGGGCTGCAGCCATCTGAGCTTCACCGTCTTTCATGCGGATGCTGAGATAGATGTATTCGGGATTTTGGGGATTTTGCTGTAATAATGCCTCGTAATGTGCCTGCATGGCCTCTGGATTCACATTGCTCCATAGGCTTTGGAGGAGGCGATGGTCTTCCAGGGAGAGTTCTTGATCTTTGAAGTCTGCGATGAGCTGCTCCAAGACTTCGGGACTATTTTGGTTGGCCATGAAAGCCTGTCTAAAATCGTCGATGGGAGCGGCCCAGAGGCTGCTGCTGAGGACGATGATAAGGCTGGCCAGGATTATCCACTTTGACTGCATGATTTCTCCTCCTATGCAGGGTATGTTTCGGCTTGCGGTGTAGGCAGGCCGTTGGAGCGGACTCTGTTCCGCTTTAAGTACCGGGTTTTTAGAAATTCTAGCTTCCATCTTTGCATTTTTCGAAGCTTGTGGTGTAGGCGGAACGGAGTCCGCCACTACTGGTTCTGGTAGGCTTCGATTTCTTTGCGTTCTTGATCAAATCCCGCTTTCCCCATCAAGGCGTAGGTTGCGATCTTGCCATCTTCCACTCCGGGTTGATCCAGAGGGTTGATGTTCAAAAGCTTACCGGTAAATACGGTCTGAATCTCATACATCATAATGGCCGCACCGAGGTTTTCGGCATTGATTTCCGGAAAGACCAGATTGGCATTGGGACGCTGAGCCTTGCAGAGTGCATATTCGGTGGCCAGGCGTTCGGCATTCAGGAGCTGCGAGAGCTTCTTGCCGCCCAGATAGTTCACCTCTCCCCGATCCGGATGGATATTCGGGATTACGTAGTCATGATTCCACTTTTCCACTGTGATGAAAGTGATGACCTTGTCGTTGGGGCCTTGAGTATAAAGCTGGATCTGTGAATGTTGATCCGTGGTGCCCAGGGCTTTGACGGGGGTCTGCCCCACGTAGATTTCGCGGCCGCTCACGTCATAACGCTTGCCCAGGCTCTCAGCCCAAAGCTGGCGATACCAATCCGCAAAGTCGTATAAAGAATTGCTATAGGGCATCATTACGCTGATGTTTTTGCCATCCCGCATATAAAGGAAATGCAGGAGGCCATTCAGCAGCGGCGGATTCTGGGTGATATCTTTGATTTCGCTGGTTTCGCGCATCCCGGCAGCGCCCTTCAGCAGAGCCTTGATATCGATTCCAGCAAAGGCAGAGGAGAGCAGGCCTACATCGGTGAGTACGGAAAATCTTCCGCCCACGTTGTCCGGCACGACAAATGAAGCAAAGCCTTCGCTCTTTACCACCTGGCGCAGGAAGCCCTTTTCTTTGTCTGTGGTGATGATCAGGCGTTTCTGATAATCCTGGGGGAATTTCTGCTTTAAGATATCCAATACGATCATATAGCCAGACATGGTTTCCGCGGTGGTGCCGCTTTTTGTAACCACATTGAAGACAGTCTTTTCCAGGTCTATTTCAGACAGGAGTTCGTGCAGATACACGGGATCCACATTGTCATAGACATAGACTTTGCGTTTGAGCCTGGCTTCGGTCTTGAGGGCGCTGTATAAAGCTTTGTTACCCAAAGCGCTGCCACCGATGCCCAGAACCACCATGTTTTCAAATTTGGGGTCCAGAGCAGCTACAAAGTCTGTGATCCGGGTGGTATCCTGCTCGGGAAGATCGTAAAAGCCCAGAATATCGGCTTTGCGATCGGACAAAATCTCCTCTCTCGCGGATTTTACCATACCCGCAAAATCCACCAGCCGTGAGCTGGGAATAGCGGTCTTCAAATACGGGTTTGACAAAAGGTTACGATGTTCAAAGCGGATCATGAGAATCTCTCCTATTTAAGAATAATAAGGTTTTAACGTGCGATAGACCAATTCATCCACCTTGGGCAAAGAAGTGGAAAAATCGAAGTTTTTGACGATCATATGCAGCTTGGCATCGCAATTGCGCACTACTGATTTGATCTCATAATAGACCGCAGCATTTACGCTGAGTTCCTTCACGCCCATACCGATCAGAAGCGGAATATACTGCTTGATGGAAGCCATTTCTCCACAAATGGATACCGGAGTACCATGTCTGGAAGCGTTTATGATGGTGGCCCGGATCAATTTCAAGACGGCGGGATGATGTTGGATGTAGTAGCGGTTTACGGCTTCATTATTACGATCCACCGCCAGGGTGTATTGCACCAGATCGTTGGTGCCGATGGACAGGAAATCGCACTCGCGGGCCAGAGCGCATGAGCTCAGGGCAGCAGAGGGAATTTCGATCATCGAGCCCACCTGGATATCGGCATTGTGGGCAGTCCCTTCTTCATAAAGTTCGTCGGCACATTGCCCCAGAATTCGCTTGGCCTCCAAAAAGTCATCCACATCGATGATCATGGGAAACATGATGCGGATATTGCCGTGCACAGCAGCCCGGAGAATGGCTTTGAGCTGAGTGCGCAAAATCTGCGGATGGGCCAGGGAAAAGCGGACTCCACGATTTCCCAGATTGGGGTTTTCTTCTTTTGGGGCAGGGATCAAATGCGAGATCTTGTCTCCGCCCAAATCGAAGGTGCGGATGGTGAGTGGCTTGGGGGCGATCTTGCTTGCCATCTCGCTATAAACCTTGTATTGCTCTGCTTCCGAGGGCAGATGATCCTGGGCTAAAAAGAGGAATTCGGTGCGGAACAATCCCACTCCGCTGCTCCTGAGCTCCTGCACCTGATCGATCTCAAGGGGCAGGCCGATATTGAGGGCTATATCGATATGGCGGGCGTCTTTGGTGTGGCTTTCGATGTCTCTAAGACGCTCCCCTTTTTGATGGATAAGATCCTGTATCTGTAGCTGTTGTGCAAATAGTTCCAGCGCTTCATCATCGGGCTGCCTGATCACCGTGCCGGTTTCGCCATCCACGATGACATAATCACCTTCCTTGATATACTCTTCCAGCTCCTCGATATTGGAAACACAGCCGATGTTCAAAGCCCGGCTCAAGATCCCCACATGTGAGGTGTAGCTGATTCCTTTGCAGATATAGGCGCCTACATGCTGTTTGCTGAGCAGAGATATTTCGCTGGGGCTGATCTCGGAAAAGATAGGGATGCTCTCCGCATTCAGATCCGCAAAGGGATCGTGCTCCTGCGGCAGCACTATGTGCAAGAGACGTTTGCGTACGTCGGCAAAATCTATGGCCCGTTGGGAAAACATCTCGTTTTCCATGCTCTGAAAAAAGATAATAGCCTTTTCAAAGGCCAAGTCTATGGCTTTGGCCACATTATGCGAGTCTTTGGTGATGGATAGGGTGATCTGCTCTTTCAATTCCGGATCGTCGATAATCTCCAGATGAGTGCCGAGAATCTCCTTTTCGCTTTCACTAATCTGTTCTGCCTTCAGATAATTCTGCAGTTCCGCTCTGCTTTTATCCAGAATGTCCTCAAATATTGCCAGTTCTGCCTTACTTTCAGCTTTTGAAATGTTGTGCGCAGGAATCTCAGATCGCATGATCTTGATGTACTTGGCTTTACCAAAGGCCAGTCCCTTGGCGATTCCTGTTCCCTTCATGGTTTTCATTTTTCCTCTCCAAAGCCACTTGTGATCATCTCTGATATCTCATTGATCAGATACTCTTCATCCACTCCGTCTGCGATCAATTCTATGGTGCTGCCACATTCTGCGGCCAGCATCATCACGCCCATTATGCTTTTACCATTGATCGTAGTGCCATCCTTTTCGATGTGAAAATCGGAGCGATATTTGGTCGCAGCACGCACCAAAAGTGCGGAAGGACGGGCATGTAGCCCCATCTTATTCGCTATTTTCACTTTCTTGCGCATCATCGTCCATCTTCTTTTGCATGGTTTTCCTGCGAATTTCGTCGTGAATCTTCTGGCTAAAATCCTCGGCAGCGTCGTAACCGGCACCCTTGAGAATCATATTCATAGCCGCGACTTCCACGATCACAGAAACGTTTTTTCCCGGTGAAACGGGAAGGTAGATAATGGGTATCTTCACACCCAAATGCTCGGCATAAGTATTTGACAGGCCGATGCGTTCGTAATCCATATTCTCTTGCCAGGGCATGAGTTCCATCTGCATATTGATAGTTTTGAAGCGGCGGGTGCGTTCGATGCCAAACATGCGCTCCACATTCACAAAGCCCACGCCACGGATCTCCATAAAGTGGCCAAATTCCCGTCCGGGCTTGCCGATCAATTGATCATCAATATAGCGCAAAGTGATGAGATCATCGCCCACCAGAGAGTGCCCGCGGTGCACCAGATCCAGGGCGCATTCGCTCTTGCCGATCCCGCTTTTGCCGGTGATCAGGATCCCCTGGCCAAAGACATCCACCAGCGTGGCGTGAATCGTCTTTTCCAGGGCGAATATATCCTGCATATAGCGGGTAAGATGTTGGATCAGATTGATGGTGGACAGGCGGCTGGAAAGCAGCGCGATATTCAGATCATTGGCCAGATATTCCACCACCGGAGGCAGGGTAAGTCCCTTTGAAATGATGATGCAAGGGATCTCGGTCTGCAGCATATCCCGCATCCGTGAAACCAGATCATCCTCCGCCAGAGATTGCAGATAGCGAATCTCGGTCTCGCCAAAGACCTGAATCCGTTCTGCCGAAAAGACTTCCAGATAGCCCGCCAGAGCCAGTCCCGGCCTGTTTACATGTGGAGAATTGATCTTCTTGGCAAGAGTCTCCGGCTCTGTGACCAGCGATAACGCAAGGTCTTTCTTCTTGGCATCAAAGAAGTCTCGTACGGTAATTTCTTTCATAGTATCCTTTTTGCCCCCTGTCCTCTCCCAGGATCAGGAGAGGACAAAAGGCCTGTTTGGACAGCCAGCGGGAAACTTCCCCCAAAGCCAGCTACCCGATCACTTTAGTTTAGGGTTCAAAGAGCGTGAAATTCACCTTGTCTTTCTTTACCAATACGTTGATGCGGTCTGTTTCTATATTTCTGAAGATGAAGAAGTCTTCTCTTACTTCAGCCATTTTCTCTATGGCATCGGTGATGTCCAGTGGTTCGGTCACCACGCGTTTAGTCTTGATGGTGGTACGTACACGGTCAGTTTGGCTTACGGTGAAATCTGAGGTGCGGGAGAAATCGTCGAAGTGATCTTTTAGAGCGCGCTTCTGATGGTCAGTCACCCGGTCTTTCAGCTTCTTGATCTGAGCTTCCATCCTTTCCACACCGGTATCGATGGAAAGGTACATATCCATCTCTTCGGCTTGGGCTTGCAGGCTGAATTTGCCGGCATGCATGGAGAGTTCACAGATATTGCGGTTGTTTTCCAAGGCCAGAGTTACATGGACGGCAACGATTTGATCAAAGTACTTCTTCAGTTTCAGGCAAGCGGTTTCTACATAGTCCCGGATTGCTTTGGTAAGTTCGAAGTGACGTGCTGTAATAGTGATTTGCATGGTTATCCTCCTGTTAAATTTTGTGTATAGAGAGGTTTCGCAGGTCTTCCACGGATTCCATAATTGCTTCAGAAAGAGTGGGATGTGCAAATACGATATCCTCTACGGATTCTGCTGTCATATTATTTGAGATCATGATGGCGCCCTGGGCAATGAGTTCTGCCGCATGTGGCCCGATGATGTGCATACCCACCAGAGTGCCCGTATCTTTGCGGGCAATGCTTTTCACAAAGCCTTGGGTTGCAGACATCGCCATAGCCTTTCCGCTGGCAGAAAAGGGGAATTTGCCGATTGTGATCTCGCCATAAGTATCTTTTGCCTGAAGCTCGGTGAGTCCCACCGAAGCTATTTCGGGATCGGTAAAGGTGCATCTGGGTATATTGATATAGTTCAAAACTGTGGTGGGCCTGGCTTTGCCCAGGATGATGGAGGCGATATGCTCCACAGCCATCAGTCCCTGTTTGCTGGCAGTGTGCGCCAGTTGCATTTTGTCGGTCACGTCGCCTATAGCATATATGCCCGGGGCAGAAGTTTGCATGCTGTCGTCGATGCCAATTGCCCGGCGCTCCATACTCAGCTCAAAGCCCTTGGTTTCGATGTCAAAACTAGGTCCACGTCCCACTGCCATCAGCACTTTCTGGGCCCGGATTTCGCTGTCGTTATTCAGCTTCAGGATCATCTCACCTTCGCCCTTTTCGATGCTTTCCACTCCGGTTTTGGTCATGATCTTGATGCCGGATTTCTTCAGCATGAGGGGAATACGTTTGGAGATTTCCTCATCTTCCAAAGAGAGCAATCTGGGCAGGAATTCGACGATGGTAACTGCGACGCCAAAGCGGGCAAAGATGGAGGCAAATTCACAGCCGATCACTCCTCCACCCACCACTGCCAGGCTTTCTGGCAGAGTGTCCATCTTCAGGATGCCGCGGGAAGACATAATGTCCTGTTCATCGATCGTGATGCCGGGCAGGCTTTTGGTGCTGCCCCCGGTGGCGAGGATGATGTACGGGGCAAAATAGCTCTGGCCCTCGGAGGTTTGCACGAGGTAGCCTTCGTCTTGTTTTTGGATGGAGGTCACAGTGCCGATGATCAGCGGAATCTTGCGTTTATTATACAGATACTCGATTCCTTTTACGAGCTGTTCCACCACGGTGTTTTTGCGCTCCCAAACCTTGCTGTAATCCAGCTTGAGCTCCATTTCGGGCAAGCCGTAGGTGGCAGAATCGTTTATTTCACTAACCAATTCGGCCGATTTAACCAAAGTTTTGGTGGGAATGCAGCCCCAATTTAAACACACTCCACCCAAGCGCTCTTTTTCGAGCACGATGGTAGAAATTCCATACTGCGAGAGGCGGATGGCGGCTTCATAGCCACCGGGTCCGGCTCCGATTACCAAGACTTGATACTTTTCCAATTTGTCCTCTATTGTTTTCTTAATCTGCTATTCAGGATTCCCATCTCATCACGGTATTTGGCGATGATCCGGCGGGAGATATTCAGCCCTTCGCTCTTCAGGCTTTCCACCAATTTCTGATCTGAAAGCGGCTTCTTCTTATCCTCAGCTTCGATCAAGCGGATGATGCAGCCCTTGGCCTTTTGCCGGGAGATCTCTTCAAAGTTATCATCCCGTCCGGCGGTGGAAGTAAAGAAGTCTTTGAAAGCGAAGATGCCATAAGGGGTTTCGGCGTATTTGTGCTTCACCACCCGGCTGATGGTGGATTCGCTTTTGCCGATATCCTGGGCGATCACACTGTAGGTGAGCGGTTGCATCACTCCGCTGCCGTTGTAAAAGAAATCGTGTTGATGCTTTACGATAGAAAGTGAGACCTGCTCCAGAGTGCGCATGCGCATATAGATGGATTTGATCAGGAATTTGGCGCTATTGATCCGTTCCCGCACATAGGAGACGGTTTGCCGGTCGAAGTAGCCCCTATTGATCATCTTGCGATAGCGGGGACTGATGATGATATTCGGGGTGATATGGTCGTTGATAATCACCACATATTCGTCGTCCACCAGTTTCAGCGTGACATCGGGATATACGTAAGCGGCGTTACTGCTCAAAATGCGCAGCCCCGGCTTGGGGTCCAGCTTGGAAATCTGCTCCCGATAGGCCATGATGGTGTCTTCGGCCACATTGTAATAGGATGCTATCTTCTGATAGCGGCGATGGATCAGGTTGTCAAATTGCTCTGTGACCATACCGTGGATGATGGGGTTCGCTCTCTGCTCTTCTGTGAGCTGGGCACAGAGGCATTCGGAGATATTGCGGGAGGTGATGCCCAAGGGGCTTAGCTGTAAAACCAGTTCATGCAGTTCATCGGCCCGTCGCGCTGAGATCTTGAATCTGCGCGCCACCGCATAGATATCATAATCGTCTGTCAAAAAGCCATATATGTCACAGCTATCCACCATTTCGGTGATGAAATCAATCTCATGTTCCGGCAGATTCTGGGGATAAAGCTGCTCCAAAAAGAGTTCCTTGTTGTTTTCTTCATAGCGGATTAGCGATTCGCCATGGTCCCGCTCGCCTTCGGAGCGCTGATAGCCATTGCCGGAGTGATATTCGTTCCATTGATCCAGGATGTCGGTCAATTGCCGGGCTTCGGTCAAGGCCTCGGATACGTCTTCCTGAGTATCCACATCTTCCAGCTCGGTATTGCTCTCCGGGGCGTTTTGATCGCTGGAGGTCTCCTGCAGATCATCGTCTTCTTTTTCTTCTCTGAGTTCCAGCAGAGGATTGCTTTGCAGCTCCTGCCTGATATAGCTTTCAAGCTCAAGTATAGGCAGAGCCAACATCTTCAAAGATTGCAGCATCTTGGGCTTTAGCGCAAGCTCCTGCTTTTGTTTCAATGAGATGTTTTGGTTCATGCTGCTCATAGTTTTTGCTCAAAAGGGCTCATGGTGAATCTCTCTCCCAGGTACAATCTTTTGGCATTCTCATCGTGGATCAAATCCTCGGAGGATCCGTGCACGATGATCTTGCCTTCATAGATAATATAAGCACGATTCACGATTTTCAAAGTCTCAACTACGCTATGATCGGTAATCATGATTCCGATGTTCTTATCGCGCAGCTTTCCGATGATATCCTGAATGTCCGCCACCGTGATGGGATCGACCCCGGCAAAGGGTTCATCCATAAAGATAAAGGTGGGGTTCGTGACCAGGGCGCGGGTGATTTCCAGCTTGCGGCGTTCGCCTCCAGAGAGGGTATAGGCCTTTTGCTTGGCCAGCTTGGTGATATTTAGCTCTTCCAGAGCTTCCACCAGCCGCTTTTTCTGTTCTTTGCGAGGGATCTTCAGTGTTTCCAGGATCGCCAATACATTATCTTCCACGCTCAGTTTGGCAAAGATGGAAGGTGCCTGAGCCAGGTAGCCCATGCCCATGCGGGCACGTTTGTACATAGGCTTTCTGGTGATATCGATATCATTCAAAAAGACCTTGCCTTTGTTCGGCTTGGCCAGACCGATGATCATATGAAAAGTAGTGGTTTTCCCTGCGCCATTGGGGCCCAGAATACCCACCACTTCGCCCTGATTGATCTCCATACAAAGATCATTGACCACGGTTCTCTTGCCGTATATTTTTACGAGATTCTGCGCTTTGATTTTATGCAATTCCATAATTGATAAACTAAATGGTGATCGCTTTTCTGTCAAGAGTCATTCTTAAAGATGTAGCGCCCTTTGATCTTGCCACCCATATCCATCAGCTTTAGTTTGTTATCCAGATCAAACTTAGCCCGCAGGCGTTCTCCGCTGGCGGCATTGATAAAAAAATCCTGCTTGGCTTTTTCCGGCTGCAAAAAGTAGTATGATACTTCGGCATCAGCCTCAAAATCCTGGATCTTTCCCTCCGCAATGTTCAAAACGATATTTTTGGCCCGCACCCAGTTCTGTTTCTCTTCGTCTTCCTCCTGGGAGAAGTTCACCACACAGGAATCCACCAGGACCACCCGTTTCAGCTCCTGCTCTTCAAAAAAGAGCTGAAACTCCTCTGCTTCTGCCGTGGCAAAAGCATTTTCAAAACGGGGCTCTCCGATAAACACCGCCTTTTTCTGCTCGGAAAAGTAGATAAGAAAGTCACTGGTAGCCTGGTAATCCCGGCTTTGGGTATGTACATTGAAAGTAGCGATGAGTTTGCGTTCATCATCGTAGTATTCCATCTTATCAGCGCTGATAGTAAGCGTATCTGTAGTACCAGCAGTGACCCTGGGCTCCTCGATGAGATAGGCATAACCCCTGGCGCGGTCCCAAAAACCGTAACCGCATTCGGCAAAGCCATTTTCCCTCTGGTCGTAGGCCTTCACATTGCCGAAGGTGGCGAAGGTATCTTTGCTTTGGTCATAGATGCCATGATCCCCCTGCATCCATCGGGTAAAACCGTCTTTAGTCTGCTGAGTAAGCCTTACTTTTCCGCCCAGATTCAGCACTTGTGGAATGCGGTAATAGGCCAGGGAATCTGCCACCAGATGCAGAGTATCGTTCTCTACCACCACCCTGCCGCTCAGTCGTGCAATCTTTTGCGCATCCAGGATCAAGGCCCGGTCGCTATGAAACTCCGTATCACCATAAAAGAAATGCACATTGCCATTTAGCTGCAAGATCTGCCCGCTCTCCTGATTGCTCATAAAGAGTTTATCGGAATGAATCAGCCGGAAGCGCTCGGTATCCTGGGGTTTAGCCAGGGCCAGCACTGTCCACAGCAGGATCAGGCTACCAAGAAAAAGTCTTTTCATCCACATAGCCTTCGCCGGAAACCACATCCATCTCGGCAAAACTGAGCTTCGCATTTGTGCGTAGATTCTGGCCCCGCAATACATCGCCTCCGCGGATGAGAACCACGGTGGCAGGCGCAGTGATATCATCCAAATTGCGCTCCCAGATCATTTTCTGGGTTTTGATCTTGCCATCGCCACTCTCAAAGACCACGTTTCCATTCGCAAAGATGATGTTTCTGGCATCATCCACGATGGTGGTATCGGCCTTGATCACAGTGCTGATCTGGGCTTGGCGATCGTAGGAAGTGAGGGTCACATCATAGCCATAGACCATACGGCGATCCGTAAAGCGATCCATTTCTTTGGCTTCAATGATGTAATCTACCATATCATCGCGATACTCTATCATGCGCACTTTCAGGGCATTTTCTTCCGGAACGCCCTGCTCCAGAGTGGCCGTATCCTGGCTCAGGGGATCTTTTCCACAGGCTGCCAGTCCCAGCAGCGACAGGCATAGCAGGATACAAAGTACCCTCAGCTTAGCCATCAGCTTACGCTTTCCAGATACGATGTAATGGCGCGGTCTTGCAAGCCCTTTTTATGCAGCACATAGTCGATGAGTTCCCGCACCGCACCTCTGCCGCCATGGCGCTTTGTCACCATATCCGCCTGTACCCTTATATCTTCATGAGCCTGGGCCGGAGCCACCGAAAAGGCAGCTCTGCGCATGCAAGGGATGTCGTTCCAATCGTCCCCCATATAGACAATATTCTCAAATTCCAGCCCGAGTTCATCCAAGAGTTTGCTGACGCATTCCAATTTGCGGGAGATGCCTTGATACAAATGTTCTATTTTCAGATCCTGGCAACGCAAAGCCAGAGCCTCTGAGGTCCTTCCGGTCACCACCGCCACCGGCAGATCGACATGTTGCAACATCATCAGGCCCATGCCGTCCGTAGCATCAAAGTTCTTAAGATCCTGTCTGCCATCGCCGTAGATGATGCGTCCATCGGTGAGCACGCCATCACAATCAAAGACGATCAGCTTGATGATATCCCAGGGTACGGGGCGTTTATTGGGTTTTGAGAGGGTATGCGCCATTGTATCCTCCGTTTTGTCTCATGATTTCGATTACAGGTTTTAATAGTTCTTTCAGTTCAGAAAGAGGCAACATCGTAGTGGAATCGCTTTTGGCTTTTTTGGGTTCGGGATGACATTCGATAAAGAGTCCCTTGACTTTGCCTGTAGCCATGGCTGCTCGGGCCATCATGGGGGCAAATTCCGGATTTCCCCCGGTCACTGTGCCGCTGGCAGGTCTTTGCAGAGAGTGCGTGAGATCATAAACCACCGGGTAGCCAGTCTCTGCCATAGTAGCGAAGCCTCTGAAATCCACCACCAGATTGTGATAGCCAAAGCTAGTGCCCCGCTCTGTAAGCAGGATCTGCTCGTTTCCGGCATCCCGGATCTTGGCGCTGGCCGCTGCCATATCCTCCGGTGCCATAAATTGTCCCTTTTTGATATTGACTATGCGCCCTGTCTCTGCTGCAGCCCGGATGAGATTCGTCTGCCGGCTCAGAAATGCCGGGATTTGCAGGATGTCGCAAACTTCTGCGGCGGGCCCTACTTCGCAAATTTCATGCACATCACTGAGGATGGGCAGTTCAAACTCCCGCTTGATCCGGCTCAAAAGCGCCAGGCCTGCCTCTATCCCCGGTCCGCTGAAGGAATCCCCGCTGCTGCGGTTCGCCTTGGTATAAGAGGATTTGAAGACCAAAGGCAGCCCCAGCTCCACAGACAGCTTCTTCAGATACTCCGCGGTCTGATACATGATGCTTTCTTCCTCTATCACACAAGGGCCCGCGATCAGGAAGAAATAGGGCGCGGTTTTGAGCTTTTCATACAGAGACATTTATCTTTATCCTTAGCTAAAGTTTTTTGATCTTCTCCCAACTGGCATCTTTCATATTCAGTCCAAAATGGCCATAGCTCGCAGTGGGCAGATAGATCGGTCTGGCAAGGCCAAGGTATTCGATGATTCCCATTACTGTCAAGTCAAATTCTTGCTCGATGATTTCTCCGATTTTGGAATCCGGCAGTTTTCCGCTGCCAAAGGTCTCCACCATCACGGATTCCGGGCGCTCTTCTCCTATGATAAAGCTGAATTGGATCAGGCATTCATCCGCCAGGCCACTTCCCACCACACTTTTGGCAATGTGCCGCGCCATATAAGCCGCACTGCGATCCACCTTCGTAGGGTCTTTGCCCGAAAAAGCTCCACCGCCATGCTGAGCCCAGCCGCCATAGGTATCCACTATGATCTTGCGTCCGGTGAGCCCTGTATCCGCACCCGGGCCGCCCTTGCACCATTCTCCCAGAGGGTTGATCAAAATCTTCAGATTCTCTTCGTCAAAGCTCAGTTCATTCCTCATCTCGGCAAGTGTGGGATAGACCACTTTCTGGATGATCTCTTCTTTCAGCTCGGCAAAGCTGATCCCGCAAAGCTGTTGATGATGAGTGGAAATCACCAGGCTCTCTATGCCCCGGGGCTTGCGTCCTTCAAAGCGAAAACTCACCTGACTTTTGGCATCAGGCATCAGGCAAGGAATGCTCCCGCTCTTTCTGGCTATGGCCAGGTTCACCAAAAGCTGATGCGCCAATTCGATGGGAACCGGCATCAGAGATTTCGTCTGATTGCAGGCATAGCCAAACATCAGGCCCTGATCCCCCGCTCCGGTATTGCAATTCAGTTCTTCCGACTGCGGATGCAGATAGTTCTGAATCTCGCAATTGTCGTCAAAATGCTGATCTTTGTGGGTATAACCAATCTTACGGATCACTTCGCGCACGATGGGCTCCACCTCTATCTCTATGCCCTTGGTAGAGCTTATTTCGCCGGATAGTATCACCCTATCCAATGTGGCCAGACACTCGCAGGCTACCCGGCTTCTGGGCTCTTGCGCCAAATAGGCGTCCAGGATGGCATCGGAAATCTGATCGCAAACTTTGTCTGGATGCCCTTCAGACACGGATTCGGAGGCGAAGATGTAGCCCTGTTTGCGATTTGCTTTGGCATGTAAAGCTGTCATTTATGTTTCTCCTTATGTTTTCGTTTATAGCCCCTGCGTGTGCATGTCCAGTTCTGCCGAGGCCGCTCTATAGCTATTTATAGTATAGTATTCAGGCCTTGGCCACGGGGATCTGCCTTGCGGCGCAAGAACTTGGGGCTTTCTGCCTAAAATGACAGATACAAAAAAAGCCCGCTGCTAAAGCCGGCTTCGAAAAACATCCGCACTTTAGCACATCTTTTACGCGGAGCAAAGAGCAAATTACCGCGGGTCTGGGTGGAAGCTGACTTCCTGCACACATTATAATGGTTTGCCTTGCCCGCCGGAGCTATCCGAACAGGCAAAGCAAAAGTTGGTACATCTTCGGGGATTCGAACCCCGGACCCACTGATTAAGAGTCAGTTGCTCTACCACCTGAGCTAAAGATGCACACGATTGTCGCCACGGTATTTGGAGCGGATTTTGTGTCAAGCGTAAAATTGTTCTCACATCCCCCCGTTTTTTAAACAGGGTATGATAAGTTGGTTTCCTTCTTGCCATTTCCCTTTGTAAGGATCAATATTGTACCTTGTCACAGAACTAAAACAAGTCTCAATGAGCATGGATAAT
>Ga0265295_1002507_pt1 | contig 28916 bp, 23 predicted proteins | sample Munlansysbiofilm_FD_192503 | JGI IMG/M metagenome (GOLD analysis project Ga0265295, IMG submission 192503) | Leachate microbial communities from a municipal landfill in Southern Ontario, Canada - Methane capture system biofilm | ecosystem: Engineered > Solid waste > Landfill > Unclassified ... | reverse complement strand
CAAACTCTTGCATTAGGGAAGTGTGTTGAGTCGTTAAAATTTGCCATGATTTCAGGACTAATCCAAGTTCCTTCTGCCCAGCTATTTCCAGTTGTATCTGCTGCCAATATACGACAATTGCCACAAATTTCGGCATTATCTACTGGTCCTACACTGGCAACAGGTTTTCGTGCAAATGTTATATATTGTGTGGCGGTTGCAGTACATTGGACACTATTTGCTTGATTGGTTTCTGTCCAAATAAACTCAACTGTTCGGCTGTGTTGGTTGGTAGGATAGCCACCTATTGTAACTTGAGTAGTTGCACTTGTGTTATTAGGAAGATATGTAACTCCAGAATATGGATTACCGTTTATAAAAGCAGACCAATAACCACTATAAATTGCGTTTGAAACACTTATATTTGCAACATTACCACAAACAGTATCATATAATGTTGTAACTGTTGGATTAGGTGCTTGAATAAAAGTAACTTTTACAATATCTTCGTCCCAGCATGTCCCTACATTTTCGCGCCAAGTAAAACTTACTACGCCAAAGGAATTTGCGGTAACACTTGTAATTGGGTTTGTTGCGTTTGTAAATGCACCATTGCCAGTCCATTGTCCAGTTGAGCCAGTAACGCTTGATATAGCATTTAAATTGACAGTATTTCCACAAACTGTAGTATCATTGCCAGCATAAGCACTTGGAGTTTCGAGAAAATGAACTAATACATCATCAGACCCTGAGCAGATACCATTATTTACATAGAATGTAAAGGTTTGGTCGCCATAATCATTGGCAATAATATTTATTGTACTGCTATTAATTGAAGATCCGTTAAGTAGGAAGAAAGTGCCAGTTGATCCCCATGTTCCTGTCATACCAAGTTCTGGTGGAGAAGCAGTTAGTGCTATTTCTAATCCACAAGTTGTAAGTTCATTAGCACTAATAAAGGCAATCGGATTTTCAAACCATACAACTGGAACACCAGGCGATTTGGAATAACAAGGGTCAGATTGATTAACGTATCCACCACCTAAATCTGCTCCAGCAATAGCTGAAATATAATATGTTTGGTCATAGTTTGCAACAGATAGTTCGCTAAAACAAAACTCAGAATCAGAGCCTCTAGCATAAATTATTCCAGGGTAACTTCCATCATGAACAATAAATTCCAATACATCGCCTGCATCAAGATACTCATCGCCGTTATGATTAAGCATGTCAGTACATTCATCGGCACATAGGGTTAACGGAGTTATATCTGCCATTGTTCCAGCAAAGGTTAAACAACCGCAATCTGTTTGTCCGTTATATGCAAAAACGTCACATCCGTTGAGGTCGGTAACAGTTATTGAGTATGGATCTCCAGAAGGATAAGTTGTCGAAAAGTTACCTGTATATTGAGTGTTTCCACCTCCTAAATCAACATTAAATGTTGCAGGACCGCCTCCTGATGATGAAATATTAAACGAAACAGTATAATCCCCCCCAGTGCAAACATGGTCTGAGAAGTTGCTCATGATAATGTGGTCGAAGAGGTTTATGTTTACGTTATCTGTATCGGTGCAAGTTCCAAAAGTTGCTGTAACGGTGTATGTTCCAGATTCGTTTATTTGAGCGACTTGTGAAGATTGTGGAGGTGTTGTATTCCATGCAAAGCTACATTGTCCGGCAGTAGCTCCCGTAACTTCGGCAGTAGCTGACATAAACTCATCACAGGCATCTCCAGTTGTAAAGGCATCAACTGAAAAGTTGTTATTTGTTGTTATAGTGAATTGTTCAATAATAGTATCACAATCGGCTCCGTCTGTGATTGTATAGGAATATGAACCAGCTTCTAAATTACTGATATTTGTTCCTGTTTGTCCAGTACTCCACTGTATAGAGGGATTTCCGGTACATGATTGAACAACTGTTAATGATGCAGTACCAAGTTCGCCACAAGATTCAGGTGTTGTATTTAGATTGGCAATGATGTCTTGTGGGTCTATAAATGGAGCATCAAATCCAAATAAGCAGAGAGAATTTCCTGACATCATGCTATATCCGTCCATTGCTAATATATAATCGCCAGGTGGAAGATTATTAGAGTAAATTACAGTTCCTGTTCCGTTTGAACAGCCCATGTACGAAGATCCTGTACCTCCAATACCATTGCAATTTAATCCGTTCCACTGGTAAACAGCAAATTGAATTTCGGGAGTCTCTCCTCCTGAGTTTGCCCAGCATTCCCCCTCTTGTACTTCAATAGTATAAGGCTGTGGATCATCAGCATTTACAGTAAAATTAAAGAAAATGGAGTTATCAGTTGTACCCCAACCACATTCACCTGGGGCAGTTATATCTCCGCCAGTTGATAGAATATTACATCCACCAGTTGATAAATCCATTGGGGTGTCACAATCATCTTCTTGCATGTCTAATCTTACGGAGGCACAAACAAAGATTTTTTGATTCTTATTGTCTTGATCCCATACTCTCATGTATATTTTTTCGCCTGGATTTAATCCGTTTACTTGCTCCCAACGTATTTCTCCATTTTGCATAAATCCAGCAGTAGATTCGAAACAAGCTAATAGGGTTAATGAACTGCAATCTGCTCCTCTGTAAACCGCTATTGCAGGCTTTGAAGCTCCCGTAAAAGCTGGAATAACATTTGAATTAAATACATGAAATGCCATTGTAGTTGTTGCTGCGGGAACATTAAAAGTGTACCATAAATCTTTTGTTGTACCGCTAAACGAGCCACAGGTTGGAGTAGGAGTCTGGGTACTGGCAGTAGCAGATGCAAAATCTATTGATTTTAGAGCCATTAGGCCACATGTGCTGTACATCTCAACATCTAAATGTTCTGCTGTAGCACAAGTGTTTTGAGAGAAAGCGACATTAGTAAATACCGAAAATAAAACTAAACACAGAATAATTGGGAAATGCTTTAAATATGTCATGGTTTATAATTTTTGTTATATTACAAATATATACATTTTTTTTTAAATCTTGTGAATAAAATGTAAAAAATATTTGTTAATGTTTTATGTGTTATAGAGTTAAGACAGTATTAACTGTTGATTTGTTGTATCGGTGGGGAAAGAAATCTGTTTTTGCACGATTTTTAAAAGTATGCGATATTACTAAAGTGAACTCAACCCTCAAGCCTCAACTCGAAACCCATTCTATCGAAGTTATCCAGCATTAAAATCAAACACAGTAAAATATTCTTGTTTATTTGCTGAAAAAGTGAGTACTTTACAAATTAATTATGTTTTGAATGAGTAAAAAAGACAGTATAAGCCTTAGAGGGGTAAGAGTTCATAATCTTAAAAATATTGATATTGAAATTCCGCATGGAAAATTAATTGTAATCACGGGTTTATCAGGCTCAGGAAAATCATCACTTGCTTTTGATACCTTGTTTGCTGAAGGACAACGCAGATATGTTGAAAGTTTATCTTCTTATGCAAGACAATTTTTGGGAAGAATGAATAAACCTGAAGTTGACTTTATTGATGGAATCCCTCCAGCAATTGCAATTCAGCAAAAAGTTAATACTCGTAATCCGCGCTCAACTGTTGGTACTTCTACCGAAGTTTATGAATATTTAAAATTATTGTTTGCTCGTATTGGAAAAACATATTCGCCAATATCTGGTAAAGAGGTTAAACGACATAGTGTTCACGATGTTGTTGATACTATTTTGGGTTTTGATGATGGTACAAAAGTGCTTATTTGTTTTACATATATGTTTAATAATGTTCAAACAAAAGAAGAGCAACTTCAGCTTATTCAAAAACAAGGATATAATAGAATCGTATGCGATGAGGACTTATTTCGTATAGATGATTTTATTAAGGATAGATCTTTAAAAGCGAAAAAATCTGTTAAGATTGTACTCGACCGTATTGTTGTTAAAAGCACTGAGAATCAGATTGGTCGAATTTCGGATTCTGTGCAAACGGCATTTTATGAGGGGAGAGGCGAGTGTTGTGTTATGCAAATGGAAGCGGAATCAAAAATAAGTCAGACGTTTTCTAATCGTTTCGAGGCAGATGGAATAGAGTTTGAAATTCCAACGGCACATATATTTAGCTTTAATAATCCGATAGGTGCTTGTCCAGTTTGTGAAGGTTTTGGCCAAGTACTTGGAGTGGACGAAGATTTGGTTGTCCCAAACAAAAGTCTTAGCTTGTTCGACAATGCAGTAGCATGTTGGAGAGGGGATATTATGCAGGGATGGAAAAAAGAATTTATTAGCAAATCTACAGATTTTAATTTCCCTATTCATCGTGCATATCATCAATTGTCAGAACAAGAAAAAGATTTGTTGTGGAATGGTAATTCAAAATTATCGGGCATAAATGATTTTTTTAATTATCTCGAAAGTAAAAAACAAAAAATACAGTATAGAGTTATGATTTCGCGGTATCGTGGCAAAACTACATGTCCGCAATGTAAAGGTAAACGACTTAAAAAAGAAGCTTTTTACATTAAAATAAAAGGCAAATCTATTGGTGAACTTGTGGATATCTCAATGTTTGAACTTAAAGAATTTTTTGAGAAAATAAAGCTAACTAAATATGAGACTGAAGTTGCTGAACGTTTGTTAGAAGAAATCACTACCAGATTAAATTCTATTGTTGATGTCGGATTAGGCTATCTTACATTAAATAGACTTTCGTCAACTTTATCGGGAGGCGAATCGCAGAGAATAAATCTTGCAACAATTTTTGGTTCAGGTTTGGTTGGGTCATTGTATATCCTCGATGAGCCAAGTATTGGATTACATCCCAAAGATACAGAAAACCTAATTAGTGTATTAAAAAATCTTAGAGACAGAGACAATACCGTTGTGGTTGTAGAGCATGATGAGGAGATTATGCGTTCAGCAGATTATATTATTGATATTGGACCAAAAGCGGGAAGTTTGGGCGGTGAAATCGTTTTTGCTGGCACTCCTACCGAAATGATTAAAAAAAGTAATAGTCTTACGGCTCAATATCTAAAGTCTATGTTAACTACATACGATTCGTATGATCGTCAAAAATGGAATAACTTTATTGAAATAAAAGGAGCAAGACAATTTAATTTAAAAAATATAGATGTTAAATTTCCTTTGGGAGTGGCAACTGTTGTAACAGGAGTAAGTGGCTCGGGTAAAACAAGTTTGATTAAAACAATTCTCTATCCAGCATTAAAGAAAACTCTTGGACAATATGCCGATAAAACTGGTGAGCATGATTCTATTACTGGTGATTTACATTTGATTACCGATATCGAATATATTGACCAAAACCCAATTGGAAAATCTTCAAGGTCAAATCCTGCAACCTACATAAAAGCCTATGATGAAATTAGAAAACTTTTTGCAGACCAAAAGCATTCTAAAGCAAATGGATACAAACCATCGCATTTTTCGTTTAATGTATCAGGAGGACGTTGCGAAACTTGTCAGGGAGAGGGCGAAATTACTGTCGAAATGCAGTTTATGGCTGATGTGCATTTAGTTTGTGATGAATGTGGTGGTAAACGGTTTAAAGACGATATTTTAGATGTGAGATATCAAAATAAAAATATTTTTGATGTACTTGATATGTCTATTGGCGAAGCGGTTGAGTTTTTTGGTCTGGGAAATGGACGAGCTGAGAAAAAAATCACAAGTTTGTTGCAAAATTATCTTGATGTTGGTCTTGGTTATGTTAAACTTGGACAGTCGTCAAATACTTTGAGTGGTGGAGAAAGCCAACGAATAAAGCTTGCAAGTTTTCTTAGCCGCGAAAAAATGTCTCCTATGATTTTTGTGTTTGATGAACCTACCACGGGATTACATTTTCACGATATTCGTAAACTTTTACAAGCATTTGATAAAATTAGAGATAAAGGACATACCTTAATCATTATTGAGCATAATCCAGAAGTAATAAAATTTGCAGATTGGATAATTGACCTTGGCCCCGAAGGTGGCGATAGAGGTGGACAACTTATGTTTGCTGGTACTCCAGAACAGATAATTAACTCAAAAAAATCTATTACTGGAAAATATATTGTGTTAAAATAAAGCGATTTTACTCCTCTGTCTTCTCATTTTCATTTGATGCATTGTGAGTATCGGTAGTTTCGGCTTCAATTTCTATAATAGTTTGATGTGCTTCTTTTTCAAGCTTGTTAAAGTGTGAGATTTCGGTTCTTAGCCAAAACGACATTATTACATTTAAAAGTCCAAAAACTGTCATTACAATTCCAAAGAAAATAGTTATGCCTTTTATAGCATTAAAAGGATTTAATGCCATTACTGTACCAGCAATAATCATTAAAATTGAAAAAGCTACAAAAACTTTTGCAGTATAGGATAAAGGAAAAAAACTTAGACTTAAAGCTAATTGCGAAATGCCTCCTAATATTATTGCTATGCCAAGAACAATAATGAAAATCTCAATAAAAGTTGTGGGATAGACAGCAAGTGCAAGTCCAAAGAATATTATCAAAAAAGACCCTATTATGCTTAAAATTTGCAAGAATTTTTTTTTGCTTTTGTGTTTTAGTCTCATTATTAGGGTTGTAAGACCGCTTAGTCCAATAATAATACCAATAGACAGAATGATTATTTTTAAGGTAAATTCTGGAACTGCCATTGGTGTAATACCAAATGTGAGAGCTATTAATCCCATATAAAGCAACATATTTGCTGGTAATTTTGCGTGTGTAGGATGTCTCATAATCGTGTTTATTTAGTGGTTTATACTTGTAATAACAGTTTTTTTCTTGTATTGTTATTTTATTGATACAAATTTAAAATAATATTGGTAAAATATGATTAAAGTTAGAGAAATCTTTTTTATAAAAACACACAACTATCGCCATAGCTTAAAAATCTAAATTCGTTGTCTAAGGCATATTTGTATGCTGTTTGCCATTCTCTTTCGCCAATAAATGCTGCTAATAATAATAGTAAGGTCGATTTTGGCTGATGAAAATTAGTTATTAGCCTATTGGTAAAAACAAATTTATAGCCTGGAACAATCATTATTTGTGTTGAGCAATTTAGTTGTTCTAATTTATGTTCTTGCATCCAATTATAAAGATGTTTTAGTATTTCGAGACTTCGATTTTTTAGAGTGTTTATCGACTCATCGTATGCTTCCCACTGATTTATTTGGAATTCATTAGTAATGTTTTCTGGATTATTATACACTTTACAAGCTATCACAAATAGACTTTCTAAACTGCGTACCGAAGTGGTTCCAACAAGCGTTATATTTCCAAAATTATCTATTAAGTTTTTAATATTATTGCGGTTAATTATAAAATATTCAGTATGCATTTTATGCTCAGCCGCATTGTCAGTTTTTACTGGATGAAATGTGCCAGCACCAACGTGAAGTGTGATAAAATCAGTCTTAATGTTTTTGCTTTGTATTCTCTTTATCACTTCATCTGTAAAATGCAATCCAGCGGTTGGAGCTGCAACCGAACCTTGCAATTTACTGTATATTGTTTGATATGTGATTTTGTCACTGTCTTCTGACTTGCGGTTTAAATAGGGTGGGATAGGGATGTCGCCCGAATTTTCTAAAATATCAGAAAAATGAATATTTGGATTATCCCATTCAAATAATATTTCAAAAGTGTTTCCTATTTGTTGTAATTTAGAGATTGTGATGGAAAGCTCTTGCCCTTGTATTTCAAGTTTTTTTGTCAGACTTCCTGATTTCCATTTCCTATTATTTCCCACAAGACATTTCCACGAGCATTTTGTGTTTGTAGCCAAAGCGAGCGAATAATCAATTGGACTAATTGGTTGAAGGCAAAATACCTCAATGACTGCTCCAGTTTCTTTTGCAAAGTGCATCCTGGCATTTATAACTTTGGTATTATTAAAAACAAGCAGACTGTTTGCTGGTAAATAATCTGAAATATTTAAAAATTTATCTTGAGAATAATTTGAATCTTTTCCAATTAAAAGTTTGGAAGAATCACGTTTTGTAAGAGGATATTTTGCAATTCTGTCATAAGGTAAATTGTAATCGTAATCGTTTATATTTATTTGTCCTGCAAGTTCCATTATTTTAATTTTGGGCAAAAATAGTGAATTGCAAACAAACATTGCTAAAAAGATAGGATTTGGTTGTAAATTCTCTAAATAATTTGTCATTTAGACCGACTTGTGCTGAGCTTGCCAGCACTGAGCAACGCCGAAGTGTCGAAGTAAGGGAACAACCTCATGTTGTTGTAGTAATAAAAAGACAAATTAAGTTGTAAAAAGAATATTTTGATGAGGTGTATTAATAATCTGGATGAAACCTTATTTTTTGAGTAATGTTTGTTATAATCATTTTAGTTCCCAAACTTCCCAATATCAATAAACTGAAAAATTCTGGACTGGATTTGTTCAATACTTTCGGTGTGAACAACATCAATAATATCTTTTGTTGTAAGATTATCAAGGTTTTTTAGATTGTCGTCAGAAAGCATAAATTCTTTTTCTTCAAAATCAAAAACTTGTTGAATAACTACTTGAGTTTCAGTATCATTAGCGGTAAGTTGTATAAGCCTATCTTTTAGTTGTGAAGTGCTAAATTTATGTCGTTTTTTATATTGCAAACCATCATTATATTTTTCTAAATAGATGCTTTCGATTTGTGTTTTGAGATTATTAAAAAATCGAATATTCCTTTTTGCAATAAGCCCTTTTGCTTTAAATTTTACATCTTGAAAATAATCTTTAATTGCTAAAAGATCTTCTTCACTCATTTCCGAAATTGTAAATCCAGCAGTATAAACGGTGTTGAAATAAATAAAAATCTTCTTTTCGTTGCAGAAATTAACCAAATCGGGCATTTCTTTCCAGTTATTCTGCATTGGGCAAACCGAAAGGTTTACATAATTGTTTTTCTTTTTTGTTATCGCAATAAAATAGTCTAAATTATTTAAAACAGTCTCTAATTTTGCATTTACTCTGATGTTTTCAAATGTTTCAGGGATTAAAGAATCAATGGACACGCCTATATAAAAATTTCCTTTTTTAAGATATGATTTTACCTTGTCGTTAAGTATTGTTCCGTTTGTTTGCAGAATAATTTTACACTTTGGGTTTATTTTCATTATTAAATTCCAAATATCATAATATATATTTATTAAAAAAGGTTCTCCGCCTAAGAATTTAGCAACTTTTAGTGTTTTAATATATGGTTCAAGTTGTGTTAAAAATTCCTTATTATAAGGATGTTTGATTTTTTCTAATCCTTTTGATTTGGCGATACTGTTTGAAAATCCTTCGTGGCACATTACGCATTCGAGGTTGCAAGTATTATCTAATTCAAATATTATTTCTGATGGCGTATCTCCCTGATTTTTTAATGGATCGTATAGTCTGGCTTCGACACCTTCGTAATTTCCAGCTTCAATTAATTTATGACAATGTTGGCAGCCATACATAAAATTTTGTCTGCAAAGTTCTGTTTGTAATTTTTTGCGTTTATCTCCTTTTATTATTTCTTCAATACTGTTTTCGGGATATTTGCCGAGCTTATGCACACGATTAAAACAACAGGCAGTAGCATTTCCATAAATATCAAAATATAAACTTCTGCTTGGTGCGTGACAGACGCAGGGTTCAGACCCTGTAATTCGGCTTTTGTTGTATGCAATAAGTTTGGCACTGTCGCCGTACAATGGGTTTAAATGTTTTTTGAAATTTCTATACTTATAAAGATTTCTCAATTTTATTGTAGAACGATTTATTGCCGTTGCAGTTTCATATATTTTGTGTGATATCAATTCTTGTTATTTTAAATTAAGGCAAATTTCTTTTAATTCTTCAACTGTTTTAGTTTGCAAATATTCTACAAAGATATTATTTTCTATTTTGACAAGTTTACCAATAATTGTTAGATAAACATCTGTTTTGTTTAATTCATCAAGCAAAGCCATAAGTTTTTTGTTTAGATTACTATTTCCATCAATTTTAGACAAAATCAGCTCTAAAGCTTGCGTCTTAGTGAGTAATTCTTCCTTTTTGTTGGTGCTTTCTTCCTTTTTATCTTCTTTTTCCCAGTTAATTAGTAATTTTACTAAGTTTTGGTAATTTTCAAAATTTGTCTTTTGTTTTTTTGTTTTTTTAGGTGCTTCAAAAGTTTGTAAATTGCTAATTGTTTCTTGAAGTAATTGTTTGTCAAGATATTTAAGCGACAGTTCTTTAGGTTTTATAACAGTATGATAATAAACGCATATATTTTTGGAGTTAGCAAATTCGACAAACTTGTGTAACTCGTGTCTGTTAACTGTCATTGGACACACCAAAATATTAAGATTGGTTTTGTTTTTTCTGCAATAATCAATAAATATGTCAATATTATGTAAGGCATATTCAAATTTACCACCTCGTCTTATGTTTTCGTAATTTTCTTTTTCTAATGAGTCGATTGAGACATTAAAATGAATGTTTTTATGTGTGTTTAAAAGATGCTCAATTTTCGGATTCATTGTATTGGCATTCGTAGTAATCAGGATATGGCATTTTGGATTTATTTTAGCTATTTTATCCCAAATCTCATAATATTCCTTGATCATAAATGGGTCGCCACCTGTAAATTCAGCAAGTTGAAGATGGGGGATAAATTCGTCAAGTTGCTCAATAAAACTTTTGTCATAGTGTTTGTTATCTGTAATATCGTCTTTTTTATTCTTTTCGATTGACGACGACAAATTTGAATCACACATTATGCACGAAAGATTACATTTGTTAGATAATTCAAACTCCATTATTGTAGGATATTTGCTTTTGGAGAACGCATAATGTTCGTATTTATTGATTAATAAACTGCCATAAGATTTTTGTAGCATTAGTTTATTACAAAATTGACATGTAGTTTCAAAATCACAATTATTGTGTTCTTCTCTTATTTTTGCAAAAGAGCCTTTAAACCAAATATCGTGAATGCTTGCATTGTCAATTGATGATGAATTGTCGTTATAACTTGCATAACATGGCGAAACTTTCCCATTCCGTGCAAAAAACATACTTGTATATGGTGCATAACAGATATGTTTAAGCGGTCCGTATTTGCGTGATTTTTGATAAGCAAGGAAACTCTTGTCTTGGCATTTTTTTGTGCCTTTGGGTTTAACAAACATAAACCATAATAGCCTTAAATCACGATTTATCTCGACCGTTAAATCTTTGCAAAATTGTGGAAGTATATTGTAAATCTTATTTATCATAAATACTAAAACTTGTCAAATTTACAATTTATTTATCACTACTAAGAGATAATAAGGAGAAAATTGTAAGTAATGTTATTAGATTTTGTTCAAATCTTAGATTTCCATTTTCTTGAATGTTTTTCCTTAATGTTACTTGATTTTGAACTTAAAAGAGATAAGCTATTCTGAGTTATCTTACAAAATTAAGCAAGTTATCATTTTAAAACCAAAAGCAGGGGGATAAATTCATTAACAACGTGGTGAAACTTTACAAATATTTTAAGTTCTGACCCATATGACATTTATACTTTATTATTGCATGCGGAATATACGTTTAACTTGGAAAAACTATTAAGCTTTGAAAATGCTGAAACAATAATTGCGAATTGCAAAAGAATACTATCAGTAGAAAGCAATAATGCTAATGCATATTATTGGATTGGTATTGCTCAATATTACATTAATCATAAACAACAAGCTTTTGAAAATCTAACTAAATCGAAACAGTTAGGACAGGAACTTGCAAGTATCTTTATATTTGAAAACTTTTAAACTTTTTATTATGAAAAATACTATTTTTATTTTGTTTACAATTCTTCCAATGATTGTTATTTGTCAAGGTAAAATTGTTACAAATAATGGTAAGATTATTGAGGCAAAGATTATTAAAATTGGAATTAAAAAAATATTTTAAAAACGACCCCAATAATAATTTACTATTTAGTTGTGGCATGACATTTCCCTCGCTCGCTCGGATTCTGCAATTCGAGTGCAGTGAGCGGAGGTCGAAATGACATTTAATATGGGAGTTAAGTCGGCGAGAGTTATTGTGGAACCTCAACAATTGATTACAGTAAGATGAACAATATAAATGCTGAATGTTTTTCAAGTATTAAAAAGTTATAGCTTAATGCAATAGCGTAACACTTGGATTATAAATCTGAGTGAGCGAGAGGAAATCCACCGCACAAGGATTGTTATAAAAAGTTGAAAACTAAAAAGCAAAAACTTGCTTAGATGAAAATAATTTGACTATTTTTGTCAAAACAATAATTTCAAGATGCAAAATATTGGTGAACTAATACGGACTTTAAGAGAAAAAGAAGGCTATCCTTTAAGAAAGGTTGCAGCTTTTTTGGATATTGACCAAGCGGTGTTAAGTAAAATTGAACGAGGACAAAGAAAACTAACAAAAGAGCAGGTAGTACAACTGGCTGACTTTTTTAATTATGATGAAAAAGAAATGTTAGTTAATTTTCTTAGCGATCAGATAATATATGAGATTGGTAACGAAAAATATGCAAAAGATGCGTTGAAAGTTGCTGAAGAAAAAATTGAATATTTAAAAAAGAGCAGACATGAATAAAAAGATAATATTTGAGGATATTAAGCGAATAAATGAAATAGGCCAGGAATATTGGAGTGCTAGTGAACTATATACTGTTTTGGAATATTTAAAATGGGATAAGTTTTTAAATGTTATTGACAAGGCTAAGAAAACATGTGTGTTGTCTGGTATTGAGCCAAATGATCATTTTCCCCGAGTGGAGAAATTGATAGATTTACCAAAAAGAGCGAAAAGAGATATTGGAGATATTTACCTTACAAGATACGCATGTTATTTAATTGTTCAAAATGCCGACTCGGCAAAAGAAGTTGTAGCATTAGGGCAAACCTATTTTGCTGTTCAAACCAGAAAACAGGAATTGCAGGAAGAATTTGAACAACGTAGAGGTAAAGATGAAAAAAGTTTATTTCTAAGAAAAGAAATGACAGAACACAGACTATTAAAGAATTGGGCGGAACAATGCCCGAAGATTTGCCAATAGAAGAGAGCATTAAAAATCTGGAAACAGGAAAGAAAAAGGAATTTAAAAATAAAAGCAAATAATACTATGCCAACACTAAATTTCAAGGGAAAATCATTTGTGCAAAACCACCATTTGGCGGTAAAGTATCATCAGTTGGTGCCAAAAAAAGATAAAAGCTTAACAGATAAAGTTTCGTTACACGATAATTTAATTGTGCAAGGCGATAACCTAAATGCACTAAAAGCCCTTTTGCCTACTTATGCTGGAAAAGTGAAGTGTATCTATATTGACCCACCTTATAATACTGGAAACGAAGGATGGGTTTATAATGATAAAGTAAACAGTCCGATGATGCGTGAATGGCTGGGTAAAGTTATTGATAAAGACGACTTAACAAGGCATGACAAGTGGCTTTGCATGATGATGCCACGACTGAAATTGCTCCGTGAATTATTGGCTGAGGATGGAGTGATATTTATCTCAATTGATTATAGAGAAGCACACAATCTAAAAATACTGCTTGATGAAGTTTTCAATGAAAATAATCTGATAGCTGAATTCATTTGGCATAAAAAATATGGCGGTGGTGGAGATAATAAAAATATAGTGACAGAACATGAAACAGTCTTTTCATATTCGAAGTCTAAAAATCCAGAATTGGAGCAAGTTATAAATGCGATTGAATATGATTTTAATGATTTTGCTGGATATGAAATTGATGAAGATGGAAAGTACTACTCTGCTAATGAAAGTATTTTAATGCGAGGTCCAAATTCAACACCTGATAAACGTCCTAATTTATGTTATCCTATTATTACTCCAGATGGTAATGAAATTATACCTAGATACGGTAAAGGCACATGGGCGTATGGTAAAGAAACTCTTAATACTAAAATTAAAAATAACGAATTAATTTGGAAGAAAGTTAAAGATGAATGGATGCTTTATAAAAAGCAATTTCTTTACAATGACACAGATGAAGTTAGAGCAAAAAAGCCAAGGTCAATTCTTGATAAAAGATATTCAATTGGATAAACAGGAGAAGACACAAATATACTTAAAGAAATTTTTAATGGAGAAAGATTATTCCAAAATCCCAAACCAATTAGTTTAATTAAATTTTTACTAAACTTAGCTACAAACACAAATGAAAACTCAATAATTCTTGATAGTTTTGCAGGCTCAGGAACAACTGCCCATGCAGTACTTGACCTAAATAAAGAAGATGGCGGAAATCGAAAGTTTATTTTGGTTGAGATGGAAGATTATGCCAATACTATTACAGCCGAAAGAGTAAGGCGGGTAATTAACGGAGTACCAACATCTAAAAACTTTAAAGAAGGTACAGGAGGCACATTCAGTTATTTTGAATTGGGAGAACCTATTGAAATGGAAAGTATTTTGCGAGGAGAAAACCTACCAAGTTTTGAAGAGTTTGCAAAATATTTGTTTTATACTGCCACAGGTGAGGAGTTTGACCCAAGCCAAATAAATAAAGCAACAAATTATATTGGAACAAGTAAAAATTATGAAGTTTATCTTTTTTACAAAGCTGATATTGAATACTTAAAATCAACTGCCTTAACGCTTGATAGAGCAAAATCTTTGGGAAAACATAATGAAAAAAAGCGATTGGTGTTTGCTCCTGCTAAATTTGTTGATAATCATACCTTAACTGATTTAAGAATCGAGTTTAGTCAGTTACCTTTTGAAATTTATAAACTTAAAAGCTAATGGAATTAAAAGATTATCAAATAAAAGTAGTTGATAAACTCAAAGAGTATTTACTTGCTCTTTCGGAATACAAAACAAAGTATCTAAAAGCCATAGAATTTGACTCCGAAATGGCAATGGATTATAATTTCCCAAGAAAAGCATGGGAGCAATCGGTTGGCAGTATTTATCATTCAAATGAAAATGGTATTAAAGAACCTTTGCCAGAGCTATATTTAAAAGTTCCTACTGGTGGTGGTAAAACCCTACTTGCATGCCATTCAATCGATTTAGTAAATAAAACATATCTAAAAAAACAAACAGGCTTAGTCTTATGGATTGTTCCTACAAGCCAAATATACAGGCAAACTATTTTAAACCTCAAAAATAGAGAACATCCTTATCGTCAAGTAGTAGATATTTCAAGCGGTGGAAGAACATTAATAAAAGAAAAAACAGACCATTTCAACCGATTAGACGTTCAAGAAAATTTGATTATACTAATGCTGATGTTGCCATCGGCAAATCGTCAGAATAAAGAAACACTAAAAATATTTCAGGATGCAAGTGGTTTTACCGACTTTTTTCCTGATGAAGATAATTACAAATTAAACTCAAAATTAAGAGAACAAATCCCTAATCTTGATTATTTTAAATCTCTTGGAATGGAAGACGAGCAATTTTCAGGAATTGCCGACTTGAACCAACCAAAAACATCTTTGGGCAATACTTTACGTTTGCTAAAACCTATTATCATTATTGACGAAGGACACAAAGCATATAGCAAAGGTGCAAGAAATACAATCAGAAATTTTAACCCTTCAATTATACTTGAACTTTCGGCAACTCCGCCGAAGGACACAAATAAACTGGTTGAAATAACAGGCAAGGAATTGAACGAGGAAGAAATGATAAAACTGGATATTCATTTAACAAACAAAACCAGTTTTGATTGGAAAGACACCATACTTTGTTCAATAGAAAAACGTAACAATCTTGAAAAGACGGCAGAGGATTACGAGCAAAATACAGGTATAAACATTCGTCCTATAAATTTAATTCAGGTTGAACGAACAGGAAAAGACCAAAGAGAAGGAAAGTTTATTCATTCGGAAGAAGTAAAATTTTTTTTAATTAGAAAATGTAATATTCCTGAAGAACATATTGCCATAAAAAGTAGTGATAAGGACGATATTGAAGGAATAGATTTATTGGATAAAGATTGCCCGATAAGATATATTATAACAAAACACGCATTACAGGAAGGTTGGGATTGTCCTTTTGCTTATATTCTTACTATTTTAACAAATCCGAGTTCGCAAACAGGAATTACGCAATTAATAGGAAGGATTTTAAGACAACCATTTGCACAAAAAACTAAAATCAAGGAATTGGACGAATGTTACGTTTACACATTCCGTCAAAATGCAGCTACTTTGGTAAAAGGTATCAAATCAAACCTTGAAAGCGAAGGATTAGGAGATATTGCAGGAAGAATTTCAGTTGATAGCGATGATAATTCAATTACAGATGTTTTGAAAGAGAAAACATTGCATTATCGTGAAAAATTTAAAAAGTTTGAAGGCAATATTTATCTTCCAAAATTTGTAATTCAGGAAAAAGAAAGCTGGAGAGATGTAAATTTTGAAGCCGATATTTTAAGCAAAATAGATTACGAAAAACTTGAAATAGAAAAATTACTTGAAGTTTCACTTTCAAATATCCGAAAACAAGAACAGGAATTAATATTAGGATTATCAGATGAAGAAAGTGAAACGGTAAAAGAAAAAGACAGGATTGAAAAAACAAGCAAACTAAGGATTAATGAAAGTTTCCTGACAAAACAAATTTTAGACCTTGTCCCTAATCCGTGGATAGGTATGATACTTGGCAGAAAAGTAATTGAACTATTCATTAATAAATACGACAAAGAGACAGTATCATCAAATTTTGTTTTCATAATTGAGGAACTAAAAAAACATCTTGAAAAAGAAAGAGATAAAGCGGCTGAGATAATTTTTAAAAAAATGGTTAATAGCAAAGAATTACACTTCTTTTTAATAACTGACAAAGGCGGATTTAAAATTCCACCACGAATAAAAGTTAGGAGTAATAAACAACTGATAAGAGATAATAATACACCAATTCAACGGAGTTTATTTGACGTAGTGCCAGAAGAAAACATAAATGAACTTGAAAAATCGGTTGCTATCTATCTTGATAAACAAGAGAAATTACTTTGGTGGTACAGGAATATGTCCAAACAAGATTATCATATTCAAGCTTGGAAAAAGAACAAGATATATCCCGACTTTATTGCATCTGAAATAAACACGGAAGATGAAACAGATTACGGAAATGTTTATGTATTAGAAACAAAAGGTTTGCATTTAAAAAATGATGATACAAAATATAAACAAGATGTATTTGAATTGTGTAACGAATTGGGAATAAAAAAAGCATGGAAAGAATTGGACTTGGATTTTCCCGACAAAAAGATACAATTTCAAGTTGTGTTTGACGATGAATGGAAAAATAAAATTAACAAAATATTTGTGTAATGCCAGCCCAAAAGCCATACACATTTACAATTCTCACGAGCCGATGCTTCAACCAAAAATTGTAAAAAAGTATGTCTTGCCAACGCTGACAGAGAGGCAAGAAGAATAAAGCACGCAAACCTAATAATGTGCATAAGTCATTGAGTAGTAATTGGTTAATTGAAAGTGAGTACCTATAATATACATAATATACATATCAGCAATTTGACAGTGAAGTGCGTTGAAATGCCCAACGCCTCATAGTGTGCCAAGAAGCAACAGTTGGCATTATATTTCTGTTGCATGCTGTAAATAAGATGGTGGAAGCCAGTTGTAAGGTCGAACCACCGCTTTCGCTGTACAGGCAGAGGAAGCAAACCACCTAAAGGTGCTTTGGTAAAGAGCCATGGTATTGAGCGTTTAGGAAAAGACGTACCACGAGTACGTTCAGGTATGGGTATAGGAGTTGAATGTAAATGAACCATTGATGAGGGGTCGAGAAGTTGCTACCTTCAGTCAAAAGCCACGGAGTATGAAACGGGGTTATAAGTATAGCGATTACCTGTATACTGGTTATGCGGCTGGCGTCCTACAAATGGCAAGAACTATACTTGGGCTTATTTACGGAACTTGGGAACCAGCATGATGATGTTAAGAGAAACGCACAATAGGATCAACCTAGAGGCAGAATATCGAAGTGTCATGTTGGGGCAGACTAACTCGTAGTAGTGATGAAGTTCTTGTAATGAGGATTGAGCGAAGGGGTTAGCTAATATATCTGAAATATTTGCCAACCAGAAATGGGATGAGCTTTCAAATTTTGGTTATATTAGAAGAGCCGTATGACGGGAGACTGTCAAGTACGGTTCTGTGAGAGGCTTAGGGTGAAATTCCCTTTGCCTACTCGATGTCAAGCACATTTGCAAGTCGCACAAGCCGACACACGACCAAAACTTGCAAAAGAGCTTGTCTACCCAAACGCACGGACAGAAAATATGCAGCAAAAATAAAAGATAGAATGATGAATGACAAGAACGGCCAGCTTGTAACAAGCGGTATATTTTATTGCCGAGATAGTGCTGAAATCAAAGGCAGTAGCTCGCTTAAAACTTCATCTCGGTTTGACAGTAAAGTGCTCCGAAATCGGCAACAAAACATACCGCAACCGTCAGACTGTCTAAAAACCCATCTTTATTAATAATTAATTGTTCATAAAATATGCTTATTTTATTTTGTTAATCCTCTGGTAATTAGTATATTTGCTGTATGAAATACATTAATGGAATATCTCGTAATCAGTTAGTAGTATTTCCTCAAACTATGGATTTGTCAATAAGCGAAAACAACGAAGTACGTCTTATTGATTTGTTTATAGATAGTTTGGATATTAACAAAATGGGCTTTAAAAAGATTATATGGAAGAAGGTCGTCTGGTCTATATCCTAAGGATTTAATTGGCTTTTTTGAATAATATTCTAAAAACAGTATGTGTAAATAAATATCCCATTATTTCCCTACAATTTTCTTTGTTTTAAAAATATTATTAGAAGAAAGTTAGATTCGGTTTTAAAAGAAGAACACACACTAATTTTATTATGCGGGCAGGCTCCTTTCAGCCACACAGGGTGTGCATAGGGTTTTAAATTTTCACACAGAATCACACATTCACACAAACCCCGTATTTATACTTACTCCTCTGGTTACTTATACTCCCTGATTTACAGTATTTTCAGTCTTACACACCTAATATTTAAAGCCTACTTTTGTCGAAATAATAAAATTTAGATGAAAAACTATTACGAGCTTCTATCCACAGATGTTCGATTTCGAGAAGGGCTTACAGCTTGCATGAATTGTGGTGTTTGTACTGCAATTTGTCCTGCTGCGGAGTTTTACAAGTATGATCCACGACAGATTTGTAATATTGTACAAACTCGTGATGATGATAAAATTGAAGCTCTTTTAAAAAGCGATACTATTTGGTATTGTGGGCAGTGTATGTCATGTAAAGCTCGATGTCCTCGTGGTAATGTTCCAGCAATGGTAATTTCTGTTTTAAGAAGATTTTCGCAAGAACTTGGTTTTTTTACCGAAAGCGAAAAAGGAAGACAGCAATTTGCAGTTAAACGTACAGTTGGCGACAATATCATTAATACTGGTTATTGTGTGCATATCGATAGTGTTACCCCAAAATTGCATCCCGAACAAGGACCTGTGTGGAAATGGTATTACGAAAATGCCGAAGAGGTTGCTGATAGATTAGGAGCTAATTATAATAAAGAAGGTGGTGGTGCTTTGAGAAAAATATCTCAAGAAAATCTCGACGAAGTTAAAAGAATCTTTGATGTTACTGGTGGAACGGATTTATATAAACATATAGAAACAGCTAGCAAAGCTCAAGCAAAATTAATGAAACTTGGATTTGATGATGTAGGAACGAATAATGAGTATTTCTTTCATACTTATATCGAAAATTCTGATAATCATCAAAAATAAAATATTGTATGGATAATAAAAAGAAATATTTTTGGAACGAATATCAGAAAGAAATTGCTGATGATAACTATTATTACGAACGTAGCTGCATTAGACAATCTTTTTTCCCAGGTTCCGAAACTGCATTCCTTAAAATATTGAGAGATGAACTTGGTAAAACTATTATTGATGACCAAAATCAACATACATGTACTGGTATAGGATATCATTCAGATGTGGTACAGTTTGACACTACGATGACTATTTGTGCACGACTTTTTTCGCTAATGACAGATAAGGAATTAAAAAATTTTGTCCCTTCTTGCGTAACATCATTTGGTATTTTTACCGAGGTTTTTGAAACTTGGCAAGAATTTCCCGAAGAGTTAGAGAAAGCTAGAAACTTTTTGAGAAAAGCAACAGGTAGAGAATTTAATATTCCCGAAAATATTTCCCACCCATCTGATATTATTTATAAATATCGTAAAGAGCTTAAACAAAAAATGAAATATCAGCTTGTAAACCATAAAACTGGCAAACCTCTCAGAGTTGTTGAGCATATAGGCTGTCATTATGGTAAAATATTTACAAAACATGCAGTTGGTGGAGCAGAATTTCCTCAAGTTTTGGCTGGTATGATAGAAGAGTGGGGCGGAGAGGTAATAGATTATCCCGAAAGAAGACATTGTTGCGGTTTTGGGTTTAGACAATATTTAGTTATGGCAAATAGAGGTTATTCTGTTGCAAATACTAAGAAAAAATTTGAATCAATGGAGCCGTATAAACCAGATTTCGTTCTTACAAATTGTCCTGGTTGCACAATGTTTATGGATAGATGGCAATATACAATTGCCGAAATGGAAGGAAAAACTTATGACGAAAACGGAATGGGTATCCCTGTATTAACTTATGAAGAGCTTACAGGATTATTGTTAGGATATAACCCCTGGGATCTTGGTTTACAAGTGCATCAGATACAATCAGAGGCTCTTTTAGATAAACTTGGGATTCCTTATGACCCAAAAGATAAATTTGTTGGAAAATCAGGAAAATTTATTGGGCAACCAGAAAAACCCGAAATTTTAAAAGTTGATTATGATGGATAAAAAAGTTTTGATAATTGGAGGTGGTCCCGCTGGAATTGAAACCGCTTATAGTCTTGCATTACAGGACGTTAAGCTTGTCCTGATAGAAAAAGATGCAGATGTTTGTGGAAATATTAAAAATTGGGATAAGCTTTTTCCAGACTTTAAAAATGCTAGTGAAGTTAGAGAAAAATTAATCAGAAAATTAGAACATCCAAATATTGAAATAATTACTAATACAGAAATTACAAAATTATATCCCGAAGGAAATTCATGGTTTGCGAAAAATGATGCTGAAAAAATATTTGAAGCTGATGCAGTATTATTAGCAACAGGTTTTGAAGTTTTTGATGCAAAACGAAAAGAAGAACTTGGTTATGGCATTTATGATAATGTAATTACTTCGGTTGATTTTGAGAAAATGTATAAATCTCGCAAAATTCTAACTTCTGAAGGAAGAGTACCTCAACGTATTGCTTTTTTGAATTGTGTTGGAAGTCGAGACGAGAAAGTCGGAAATCATTATTGCTCAAGGGTTTGTTGCATTAACGCTGTTAAACAAGCAATTGAATTTAAACAGCTTGTGCCTGATTCTAAAGCTTACTGTTTTTATATGGATATGAGAATGGCTGGTCAGTTTTATGAAGAGCTTTATAGAAAATCGCAAGAGGAGTATGGCGTTACTTATATTCGCGGAAGAATATCAGAAGCTGCTGTTACTATGGATAATAGAATTCAGATTAAAGCTGAGGATACTCTAAGTGCATTGCCTATGAAAATGACTGTTGATCTTTTGGTGCTTATGGTGGGCATTGAAGCATCGGCTGGAACGACATTGTTGAGCGAGCAAAATAATGTTTTGGGACTTTATGGATTTGCAAAACCTTTGGGCTTGTATTCTGAGGATAACATGACTGCGAAATCAGGTTTATTTTTGGCAGGAACTTGTAAACGTCCTTTAACTTTGCCCGAAACTCTTGCAGATGCCAGATCGGCAACAACCGATATTATTAGGTATTTAAAAACTACTAAATGAAGCACTGGGGATTTAAAATTTCAAAACCACGAGTTTTAGACTTTGATACAGCTAACTTAGACGCTTATAATCGACTTATAGAAAAAGTACCATCGGCTCACAGATGTTTGATGTGTGGTGCATGTACTGCAACTTGTACCGCAAACTTACATACCGAATTTAATTTTCGCAATTGCCATTTAATGTTTCGTAGAGGCCAATTCGATGGACTTGCAGAGGAACTCGATAAATGTATGTTATGTGGAAAATGTAAGCTTGTTTGCCCACGTGGTGTTAATACACGTGCAATAATTTATAATTTGAGAATTGTTCTTAGTGACCTAAATTATAAAAAAATAGAATCATGAATTTCCATCCGTTTATATTACCATTCGCAGTAGGAGCAATTGTTTTATTTGTTATTATTATTTATAAATATGTTTCGTGGATAAAAAACCTTGATCGTAAACAAAAATATTTTGTCAATAAGAACATGTTTACATTTAAGACAATACAAGCAATAGGTGAAGTTATTCGCGAAGCTTTGATCCATCGTAATATTTATAAAAAAAATCCTGTACTTGGATATATGCACATGAGTCTTGCATTTGGTTGGTTTTTGCTTATAGTTGTTGGTAAGATTGAATCTTCATTTTACGCAGGAACATTTTTCGAAGAACCCTGGTTAGCTATTTTCTTTAGATATTTTGCAAAAGAACCGCATAATTACTTTATGGCTGCCCAGTTTACTTTTATAATGGATTTTTTATTATTGGTAGTATTAAGCGGAGTCTTTTTGGCGATTATGAAAAGAATGCGTTCAAAGTTTTTAGGAATGAAAAAAGCGACTAGACATAGCACTTTCGATCGGATAGCTCTTTCTGCGTTATGGTGGGTTTTTCCTTTGAGATTGTTAGCCGAAAGTATAACTGCGGCTATTTCTGGTAATGGTGGGTTTTTAACAGGTTCCTTGGGCAATTTGATGTCAGGTTTGCCTGTTCAAGCTCTAGAATTGCCGCTCTGGTGGGCATATTCAATAGTTTTGTTTGCATTCTTTGTAGCATTGCCGTTTTCTAGATATATGCATATCCCAACAGAAGTTGTTTTGATATTTCTAAGAAAATGGGGAGCAACGGCAGGAGAACAATACTCAGGTTTTTCTGATATCCAAATTAATGCATGTTCTCGATGTGGAATTTGTATAGATGCATGCCAGCTTAATTTTGCTGCTGATATTAATAATGTCCAATCGGTTTATTTTATTAGAGACACTCGATATGGAAAACTTACTGATGATATTGCAAATAATTGTCTCCTTTGCGGAAGATGCACAGAGGCCTGTCCTGTTGGTATCGAAACAACATTAATTCGTCAACAATTGCGAAATAAAGCCGAGATACCAGGTAAACATTATTATGATTATGCTGATACTGTTGATTGTGAATCAAAACCAGAAGTAGTATATTTTGCTGGCTGTATGTCGCATCTTACGCCAAGTATTATTATTTCTATGAAAAAAATATTCGAAGCTGCAGGCGTAAAATATTGGTTTATGGACGAAGAAAAAGGCTTATGTTGCGGAAGACCAATGCGACAACAGGGATTTGTGCAGCAATCAAAAGATTTGATTAGTAAAAATATGAGAATGATACACTCGTCTGGAGCAAAAATATTGGTAACATCTTGTCCTATTTGTTATAAATCTTTTAGAGACGAATATGTGTTAGAAATTCCTGTGTTTCATCATACAGAATATATCGAAACACTAATAAATAGTAATAAAATCAAACTACATAATTCGGGTAAATCTATTGTATATCACGATCCATGCGAATTGGGTAGAGGTTGCAATATCTATGACTCACCACGTGAGGTGCTTAAAAAGATAGGCAAATTACAGACTTCCGAACTTGAAAGAGAAAATTCTTTGTGTTGTGGTGGTAGTTTGTCTAATTCTGTGATAGATCTTGCTACTCAAACAAAAATTAGAGATCACGGTCTCGAAGTTTTAACCGAATCAAATCCCGATATTCTTGCGACTGCTTGTCCGTTATGCAAAAAGTCTTTTGTGCATGGAAATAAAGCAATAGTACAGGATATAGCAGAGATTGTTGCGGTAAATATTATAGCTGAAAAGCAAAGCAAAAAGCTACAATTAACTAAAAACATTAATGAATTTGAGGTAAATTATAAATAAATCAATAAATTTGACACAAAATTAAATTATTATGATAGACATTTTTGATAGATTAAAAGAAGCTAGAGGACCATTAGGTCAGTATCAACAAAAAGCAGAGGGGTATTTTATGTTTCCCGAACTCGAAGGTGAAATTAAACCACGTATGATGTTTCAAGGACGCAAAGTGCTAACTTGGAGTTTAAATAATTATCTTGGTTTAGCAAATCATCCCGATGTACGTAAAGCTGATGCTGATGCTGCTGCAAAATATGGTATGGCATATCCAATGGGTGCTAGAATGATGTCAGGGCAAACAAAACATCATGCTGAATTAGAAAACAGATTGGCAAAATTTGTTAATAAAGAATCCGCTTTTCTTCTTAATTACGGTTATCAAGGCATGGTTTCTCTTATAGATTCTTTAGCAACTCGTAATGATGTTATTGTATATGATTCTGAATCTCATGCTTGCATTATGGATGGTATCTTCCTTCATAAGTCTAAAGGTGGTAGAAGCTTTGTTTTTCCACATAATGATATTGAGCGTTGTGGTAAAATGTTGAAATTTGCTACTAAACATGCAAACGAAAATGGTGGTGGTATTTTGGTTATTACCGAAGGCGTTTTTGGAATGGCTGGTGATTTAGGCTATTTACCAGGAATTATAAAATTAAGAAAAGATTATAAATTTAGATTATTAATTGATGATGCTCATGGTTTTGGTACTATGGGTAAAACAGGTTCTGGTGCGGGCGAGCATTTTGGAGTACAAGATGAAGTTGATATATATTTTGCTACGTTTGCAAAATCAATGGCAGGAATAGGTGCGTTTTTTGCTGCTGATAAAGAAATTGTTGATTCTTTAAAATATAGCATGCGTTCACAAATTTTTGCGAAATCATTGCCAATGCCAATGGTGTTCGGTGCTTTTAAACGTCTAGAAATGCTGCAAAATGAACCATCACACAAAGAAAACTTGTGGAAAATTGCAAAAGCATTGCAAAATGGTTTGAGAGAAAATGGTTTTGATATTGGTGCTACTGAATCTCCTGTAACTCCTGTGTATTTTAGCGGTTCTGTGCCTGAGGGTACTAATATTGTGATTGACCTTCGTGAAAATCATAATATTTTCTGCTCTATTGTTGTATATCCAGTAGTACCTAAAGATGTTTTGATGTTGCGTCTCATTCCTACCGCAGACCATACTTTAGAAGATGTGAACGAAACAATAGAAGTGTTTAAGAAAATAAAAGTTAATCTCGAAGCAGGAAATTATAATACTGAAGAGATGAAATCAATGAAAATCGGATAAATTCTGGTTGGAATTCTAATATTTATATAAAAAAACGGAGTTCAATTATTTTATGTGTAATTTTACTTCGTTTTTAAAATTTAAAACTTAGCTTATGAAAGATGATAGTAAATATTATTTGAAATGTGTAAAATGTGAACATATTACTCCTGATTTTGGCGTTTGGTTTGAGCAAAACCAAGTTTGTCCAGAATGTGGTAGTAATCGTTCAGAAGTTTGGTATAATAGTGATTATAAAGAGTTACCCTTAATAATTAAAGGTAATCCGATAAGTTTTTGGCAGTATTTTTATTATTTACCACTTTCAAGACAAGAAAATGTTATTTCAAGAAAAGAAGGAGCCGTTTCCTTACAAAACTGGTGGTTTCTTGAGGATTTTGCTAAAGAAAAGTATGGCTTAGATATAAATGTACAGGTTTATCGTAATGATTTGAATGGTGGAACTGGAACTTTTAAAGACGTAGCCGCTTCATTAGCTGCAAGTATCTTTAAGGAGCATGATATAAAACAATATTGTGTTGCGTCTACTGGTAATACTGCAACATCTTATGCAAGATATTTATCAATTGCCGGCATTAATTGTTCTGTTTTTATTCCTGATAATGCTTTAAAAGCCTCCGAAGCAATGATTAGTGCTTTTGGACAGCAAGTGTTTAGAGTAAAAGGCGATTATACAAAAGCAAAAAAAATAGCAGCCGAATATTCAAAAAAATATAATATCCTTATTTCGATTGGTAATATTGATCCTATTAGAGTAGAGGCAAAGAAAACAATGGTTTTTGAATGGCTTCGTTATTTGGATCGTATGCCCGATGTATATATACAGGCGGTTAGTGGTGGAACAGGTCCAATTGCAATCGATAAAGGTATTCGTGAAATAAAATCAATTTATCCAGATCTTAAAAATCCAAAATTTATTATGATACAACCCGATGGTTGCGACCCAATGGTACAAGCATGGGAAAATGCCGAAAAAGCTGGCTTCCCCAAGGGATTTGAAAATGAATATCCGATAATTGATAATCCTCAAACTGCCGTACCAACTTTGGGTACAGGACATCCTGCAACATATCCGATTATTGCAAAACTTGTGAAAAATTCGGGGGGGACATTTATTAGAATGAAAGAATCTAAAATGATTGATTACGCTAAACTTGTAGCTTTTGAAAGAAAAGTAATTCTTGGACCAGCATCAGCTGTTTGCATGGCTGGTTTTTTCGCAGCTCTCAAGAAAGGTTTAATCAAAAATGGAGAAACTGTTCTTATTAACATTGGCGAAGGAGTGCGTAGAGCTCCCGATTTTGTTAATGAAATGATATACACTACTAAAAATGTTGATAGTGTAGATGAATGTAAACCTCACATGATTGATGATTATCGTAAACAACTTTGGAATGCAGTAATTGAAGACTAAGTTTGAGATGTTTAGAACATTGATTTTATTAATAAAAATCAATGTTCTATTTTTTTTTAATAATTATGCAAAAGATTCTAAATAAAGTAATATGGATAACTGGGGCATCCTCAGGTATAGGTGAGGCATGTGCTTATTTATTTGCCGAAAAAGGAGCAAGATTAATTTTAACTGCTACAAAAGTAGATAAATTAAAAAATGTTAAATCAAAATGTATTGAACTGGGTGGCAATTGCGAAATTCTTCCTTACGACCTTGCTGATATTCAAGGTATTGATAAACTTGTAGAAAATGCACTTGCAGTTTATGGACGAGTGGATATACTTTACAATAATGCAGGAATTAGCCAACGGGCAACTGCAGGAGAAACACTTTTTAAAGTTGACCAAAAAATTATGAATGTTAACTTTTTTGCACCAGTAAAAATTACAAAGTTATTATTACCTAAAATGATTGAGCAGGGTGGAGCTACTATTGCCGTAACCACTAGCATATCTGGGCGGTTTGGGTTTCCTCTAAGATCAGCATACTGCTCATCTAAGCATGCACTTTATGGCTTTTTCGAAACTCTACAAGCCGAATATTATGAGCAAAATATTAGAATTGTTTTTGTCTGTCCTGGAAGAGTACAAACAAATGTGTCTCTGTCAGCTTTAGATAAAAATGGTAATACGCATTCGCAAATAGATGCAGGACAAGCCGGTGGAGTTACTGCTGATAAAGCTGCAAAAAAGATTGTCAAGGCAATAATAAAACAAAAACCCGAAGTCCTTGTTGGTAGAAAAGAGCTTCTAATGCTTTACATTAAAAGATTTCTACCGGGATTGTCAAGAAAATTAGTAAGAAAAATAAAACCAATGTAAAATGGATAAATTTGTAATTAGCGGAATTCAACAAATAGGTATTGGAGTTGAGGATTTCTCGAAAGCCTGGAAGTATTACATCGATGTGTTTAATATGGATGTTAGAATACTTGAAGATGATACAGTGGCCGAGTTAATGTTACCTTATACTGGAAATAAACCTCAAAAACGTCATGCGTGTATCGCTATTAATATGCAAGGTGGGGGAGGATTTGAAATTTGGCAATATTCGGACAGAAAGCCAAAAAAAATAGATTTCGATATTCACTTGGGAGATTATGGAATATTTGCTGCAAAAATCAAAAGTCGAAATGTAAATCTTACTTATGAACTTTTTAAGGCAGATCCAAATATTACTATTATAGGCGAATTGCATAAATCAATTGATAATTGTCATACATTTTTTATTAAAGATCCGTTTGGCAATGTTTTTCAAATTGTTCACCATAAATATATTCTTCGTGACGAGAAACGTTCTACTGGTGGACCTGTTGGTGCTATTATTGGTGTAAGTGATATCGAAAAATCATTGACCGTTTATAGTGATATTCTAGGATATGATAAAATTGTTGCTGATGAAACTGGGGTTTTTGATGATTTTAAAGCTTTGAACTCTGGCGATCAAAAGTTTAGACGAGTGTTGCTTACTCATTCTGAACCGCGAAAAGGTAGCTTTAGTAAACTGTTTGGTAATTCTTTTATTGAGTTAGTTCAAGCAATAGAGAGAGAACCACGTAAAATTTATGAAGGTCGTTTTTGGGGAGACCCTGGGTTTATTCAGGTTTGCTATGACGTTAGAAATATGGATGCTTTGCGTAAGCATTGTGAGAGTTGCGGACACCCTTTTACTGTCGATAGTGCTGTAAAGGATGATAATGCAGATTCATTTGATATGGGTAATGCTGCAGGGCGTTTTACGTATATCGAAGATCCTGATGGCACATTAATAGAATTTGTGGAAGCTCATAAAATCCCTTTGATAAAAGCATTAGGATTAAACTTGAATCTTCTTAAAAGAAATCCTGAAAAATCGCTCCCAATGTGGATGCTTAAAGCATTACGTTTTAGTCGTGTCAAAAGTACAGACGTGTAATACGTTTTTTTTTATATTTGAGTGTGTTTTGATAAAAATCTAAGCGGAAATTATAATTTTAAAAACTTAGGGATTGTTAAACCATAAAGTATGGAGAATTGACGATTTTTTTCTGCAAAAACAGGGAATTAATTGAATACGACATAAAAGGCTAAAGTAACTGGTAATCAAGGATGGATTAGGAGTTCTGAATGTAACGTCCCTACGGGACTTTTAAAACACTGATTATTGT